>JACCDN010055962.1_pt1 | contig 47611 bp, 45 predicted proteins | sample 7441691 | NCBI WGS metagenome assembly JACCDN01 (sample SAMN15323439, study PRJNA562643) | freshwater metagenome | isolation source: river surface water | place: USA:Blue River Watershed | collected 2017-08-16 | reverse complement strand
CAGCGATTCCCGCCCCCTAAAATAATCGCTTAAAATCAAGGATTTTTAGAGACAATCGAATTATTTTTTCGTAAACTATGCCTGTTTTATGCTAAATGGACAGGAAAACATGGGATTTATACGGAAATATTTGTCAGCAGATGGACTTCATGAGGTGGTGCGCCACAGTTTGCGCAGGGAAACCTTAGCAGCCTGTGTCGGCTCTGAATATAGTTGGCAAGATTGTGTGATGTCGGGATTGGCAATTTTTGGTTTTAAGTTTCCATCCTTATTGCAATTTGAAAAAGCCAAAGCGACTGAGCCTAATATACGACGCAATTTACGTCATTTATACGGTGTTAAAAAGGCACCTAGCGATACCTGTTTGCGTGAGCGATTAGATCAAATTTCACCGCAACAATTGCGCCGATCCTTTAAAACTATTTTTGCTTGTTTGCAGCGCGGTAAAATGTTGGAAAGCTATCGTTACTTGGATGGACATTATATCGTGTCCATCGATGGTACAGGTCAATATTCCTCCCAACAGGTTCATTGCGATAATTGTTGCGAAAAGCACCATCGCAGTGGTGAAACTACTTATTACCATCATATGTTAGGCGCTGTTATCGTGCACCCTGAACATAAGGTGGTGATTCCGCTAGCGCCTGAACCCATCATAAAAAGTGATGGCGCCACCAAAAATGATTGTGAGCGCAATGCCTCTAAACGGTTATTAAGCGATCTTCGAAGGGAACATCCTCATTTAAAGGTGTTGGTTGTTGAAGATGGATTAGGCTCAAATTACCCGCATTTAACGCTACTGGATTCCCTAAAGATGAACTATATCATTGGAGCGAAACCAGGGGATCATGAATATTTGTTTGATTGGATTAAAGATTTAGCGCATAGGTCCCACAGACAAGAAGAAGCTAATGGAACTCTACATGAATTTCGGTATTACTCCGATGTTCCTCTAAACGATAAGCATCATGATTATCGGGTGAATGTTCTGTGTTATACGGAAACAAAGTCCACAGGCAAACGACAGACATTCAGCTGGGTGACGCGATTAACCTTAACACAAGACAATGTTTATGAAGTCATGCGTGCAGGACGTGCAAGGTGGCGGATAGAAAATGAAACCTTCAATACCCTAAAGAATCAGGGTTACCATTTTGAGCACAACTATGGGCATGGCTATAAGCACTTATGTTCTGTGATGACGATGTTGATGATGCTTGCTTTTTTGATCGACCAAGTGCAACAGCTATGCTGTAAGACCTACCAAAAAGCAAAAAAGCATGTCGGGGTGTTTAGTGTTTTGTTTACTACGATCCGCACCCTGATCCAATACGCTGTATGGTCTAGCTTTAGTCAGCTTTTAACCTTTATTGGAGAGCCAGAGAATCGCGCTCCACCAGGAGGCGCAACTTGGATGATAGCGTAAAAGTTAATTGCCACTAGGGCAATGGATAGGCTATTTTGTTTTTGAAAAAAAACCACTGAAATAGTGGTGATTGTACTCGGCATAAAAAAGGTATTTTGAGGTTAAAACAACAGGAATGATGAAAACTTAGGCTGTACAGGCATAAGTTAGCTTATAAATTGGAGGCGGGCGGGAATCGCTGTACATTTGTTTAAAAGAACCCTCTAATCCCCTCAAAGATAGCAAAGGTTCACCCATTCAAAACCTGCTCACCCGCATGGTAAGACGACCTCACCAACGGCCCACTGGTGACTGCCCTAAAACCTAAACTGCGGGCAAATGCACCTAATTCTTCAAAAGCTTCGGGGCTAACATACCTCATCACCGGCGCATGATACAAGCTTGGTTGTAAATATTGCCCTAATGTTAACATGTCGCACCCATGGGTACGCAAATCTTTTAATACCCCTTCGATCTCACTATCGGCCTCACCTAGCCCTAACATGAGCCCCGACTTGGTCGGGATCCCAGGATGTCTGAGCTTAAAAGCCTGAATAAGTTCCAAAGACCACTGATAATCCGACCCCGGACGCACCGCCTTATAGAGCCGCGGCACCGTTTCCACATTATGGTTGAACACCTCGGGCAGCGCAACACTGAGGTGATCGAGGGCCACCTGCATACGTCCCCGAAAATCGGGCACTAGGATCTCTATCTTAATATCAGGGTTCAAACGCCGTGTTTGCTGTACGCATTCGGCAAAATGGGAAGCCCCGCCATCTTTCAGATCGTCTCTGTCCACCGAAGTAATCACCACATAACGCAGCTTAAGGGCTGCAATGGCCTTGGCCAAGCGCAGGGGCTCTTCAGTATCTAGGGGATCGGGCCTGCCATGACCTACGTCACAAAAGGTGCATCTACGCGTACATTTATCACCCATAATCATAAAAGTAGCTGTACCACTACCAAAGCATTCATTCAGGTTTGGACAAGAGGCCTCTTCACAAACAGTATGTAGCTTATGTTCGCGCAACAGCGCTTTAAGGGCCGTCACTTGGGGATCATTCTGCACACGAATACGAATCCAATCGGGTTTGGCGAGGGCTTGGGTTTGGGGCGCAATCTTAATAGGGATCCGCGCCATTTTTTCCTGACCCTTTTGTTTGGGATTCACAGGTTTTGGATCGGATATGGGTGTAGACATGTTCATACTATAACGTATCTTTGACCGCTTGATACACAAATTGCTTGCCATAAAAGACCAGGCAAATCTTTAAGACCTGTCGAAGGGTAGGGATGGTTTTTAAAGCGGCCTCATACTGTTTTTCATTAATCTGTGCCATGGCATCCATCGCCAGCTGTTCGTAGTGTGCAGGCTTAAAACCCGGTTCTGCACGTTTTAATTCAAAAATAACGGCCAAAGGATTAGAAGCATCGATCGGAATAAGCACTAAATCGGGCCTGCCCGATCCGGACTCTCGATTAGAAAGCAGCCGATGGGTATCTTGCAGACTGCTTATTAGGCCTAATAAGAAGGTATGATAATTAGATTCCCTTTCAAAATCATAATAGCTTGCTGCACTCAACAAAAAGGATTGTAGTTCTTTCACAAAGACTTCAACATTCCCTTGAACCAAATCCTTTAAAAAAGAATGATATTTCCTTTGATCATCGTTTTTTAAGGATTCTACAAAAGACTGGAAAACATCACGATAAGAGCAATCAATTTCATGATTAGGAATCAGTAGCTTATATCGATAACGAGACCCCATGGGCTTCCCTTCTCCGGTGGTTTTTAAATAACCCAGGGCCCACAAAAGACTCCAAATCACTTGATCATTGTTGTCTTTTATTTGATCAAAAGAGATATAATCGTCAATCACGGAGTCTATCACCCCGCCCCGCATTAAAATATCTAATTTTTCTTTGGTCTCTATACTAGACTCTAGAAAAACTTTTCTAAGCAAATCCTCATCGCCTGTTTTAATCCAATAGGCTTTTAGCGCGCCTTCGCTATCGATACAATTTAAAATAGACCAAGGATTATAAACAGACTCGGATTCCCCCGAACGATAACCGTTGTACCAACGTCGTACCGCTTCTATATCGAATTTAAGACCACTCTCTGAAAATAAAGCACCGACTTCTTCTTCCGAAAAACCAAAATAAGGACTGTATTGATTTTCCATTAAGGAATAGAGTCTAAGATTATTAATGTCCGAAAGCATTTTGTTTTTGGACAATCTTAAAATACCTGTCATCACACCCTTTTCAAGGGCATCATTTCCCTTAAGAGCAGCACCCAATAGACTCTTAAAGAAATTGACCATGGCTTCAAAATAATCTTGGCCATACACCGCATTTAAAGGGGTATCGTACTCGTCAATGAGAATGATAACCTTTTGGCCATAATGCGCATACAAGCATTCGGATAAAAATTTAAGACTATTTTCTAATTGCGATTGATCGGCTTTTCTATCAAGAATCATTTGATAGCTATTTTTTTGATCATCTGAAAGCTTATCACTCTCTAATAACATCCTAGAGAATTCTCTATACGTACTTGCCAAGAGATCAGACAATTTTGCAAGAAAAAGAACCCATGAACTTTGTTTGATATTTTTAAAGCTGATAAAGATCACCGGGCTCTTGCCTTGGTAGCGCCTAATATAAGTGCCATTGTCTTGGTCGGCAATTTTGAGATGATCAAAAATCCCTTGGGTAGAATAACCGTTCACCTGGGAGGCAAAGAAATAACGCAGCATCGACATATTGAGGGTCTTACCCCAACGACGAGGGCGAATGATTAAAGAGACTTCAACCCCTTTATCCAAAAGCTCTTTGATGAATAAGCTTTTATCCACAAACAAAAAATTGTTTTTGGGGTTCACCAACTTTTCAAAATCATCAACCCCTATGGGGATTTTTTTAGCCATCTATGCACCTACTCTGATAGTCCTTCATCGATATCACGACCGCTTCTTCCCTTGTAAAATCTAGTGGGACCGTTCGCAGCCCAGTATACCCCAAAGCCTGCTGCAAATAACCCACCCAGCGATCGATAATAACTTCTTTGGCAGCCACACAACCTAAGTCGCTTAGCTGTGTTATGGGGAGACTGGGATAACCGCAAGGATCGATGCGAGAAAAAGGCGATAGATCCATATCAACATTCAAGCTAATACCATGGTAACTACAGCCACGCCGAATACGCAGCCCCATAAAGGCTATCTTGGCAGCCCCTACATAGACCCCCGGCGCGCCTGTGCGTCGCACACCCTGAAGCTCATAGAAGGCCAAGAGATTGATCACTGAATCTTCAAGTGCATGCAGTAAGCGCTTGAGATCCAGTTGCTGACGCTTCAGATCGATTAAGACATAAACAATGGCCTGTCCTGGCCCATGGTAGGTAATTTGCCCACCCCGATCGCTTTGCACCAAAGGAATGTCTTGTAAATGAATAATGTGCTCGGGACGCCCTGCTTGACCTTGGGTATAAACAGGCGGATGCTCTACCACCCAAAGTTCATCGGGCGTTTGGGGATTGCGACTTTGGGTAAAGGCGCGCATAGCCTCCCAGACAACCGGGTACGGCTGTAGGCCTAAGGTGCGTAGGATACAGGTGCTCAAAACCCCATTTTTTCCCGCAGCTGATAAAAGCCTAAAAGTAGCCTATCCCACATTCTGCTAAAAAAGCCTGCCTCTGGCACATCGCTGAGCGCGATAATGGGACGCTCTGCAATCACTTGGGCATCGCGGCTTAACCGTAAGGTACCGAGGGCCATGCCCGATTGAAGTGGGGCTTTAATGACTTTAGCAACATCGATAGTCGCTTGAATCGCAGGACTACCCACTTTTTCGGTGATGTAAAGATCTTCTGCTAAACCGAGATCGACCGCTTTATGCGTACCCAACCAGACGCGGGCTTGTTGCAATACTGTATTGGCACTGTACCATTTTTTTGTTTCAAAAAAACGAAATCCATAATTAATCAGTGTGTTACTTTCTTCAATACGATGCTTGTCATCTTCGGCACCCATCAGCACTGCGATTAAACGGGTTTGATCTTTTTTACCCGAGGCCACCAAACAATAACCTGCGCTATCGGTATGACCGGTTTTAATACCATCGACCCATGCATTACGCCACAATAAACGATTGCGATTTTCTTGACGAATATTGTTATAGGTAAATTCTTTTTCAGAATACAGTGAATAGGTTTCTGGAAAATCCCGGATAATCGCTCGGGCTAAAAGTGCCATATCATGGGCTGTGGTGTAGTGATTGGGATCGGGCAAACCACTGGCATTCATAAAATGTGTGTTGACCATACCCAAGGTCTTGGCTTCGGTATTCATCCAATCGACAAAAGCGGGTTCAGATCCTGCCACATGCTCGGCCAAGGCAATAGAAGCATCGTTGCCTGATTGAATAATCACGCCCCGACGCAGTTCTTCGACAGAGACCTCTGTATTGAGTTCTAGAAACATACGTGAGCCAGGCGCGCGCCAGGCAAACTCGGTAATTTTTACCTGATCGCTGGGTTTAATACGACCCGCCTTCAAGGCTTGATCGCTTAAATAGATCGTCATCATTTTGGTGAGACTGGCAGGTTCTACACGCTGATCATCGGCTTGTTTAACTAATACATCCCCACTGAGATAATCCATAAGCACAAAGGAGGTGGCTTCCAAGGTGGGCGCGGCAGGCACGGTAGGGAGGTGGGCACCTGCTGCCACCTTGGAGGGCGTCGCCGCTAAGGGTAAGGATGAAGACTCGGCCCAGGTTGAAGCGCTGCTAAAGACAGTAACGAGACATAAACATAATGCGCATAAATAGGATAATCTTCGTAAGCCCGTGGTCTTAAGGTGCATACACTTTCCCCTTTTAATAGACTCTAGATAATAACAAAAAAGCATTTTCTTCGGTGCTGTATTTAAAGTCAGCCTTTTGAGCGATTCACAAAAATGACATTTAGCGATTTTGTGAAGCATTTTGACAGAAACATTTACTTCACAAAAATGATATTTGGCGATTTCGTGAAGTTGCGTTAAAGTAAGCATAAGCCTTGGATGATTTAGGGGGAAGCATGATAAAGAAGGAAAAGCCCGTCCTGCTTCGAGCGCCTTTTGTGGGGCGAAAGGAGGAGCTAAAAGAATTAATACTGTTATTGAACAAAAAAAGTTCAAGCCTTGTAGTCATTAATGGAAGACGAAGAATAGGCAAGAGTCGTTTAGTAAGAGAATTCGGGATTAATCATAATTTGTATCTATTCTCTGGAATACCTATCACCGAAAAAACCACTGCACAATCCCAACGAGAGGAATTCTCAAGACAATTAACCGAGCAATTTTCAACCCCTCCCTTAAAGGCAACGGATTGGGGTGATTTATTTTCTTTTCTAGCCAAACAACTTTCCCAAACCAAAGCCATTATCCTTTTCGATGAGATTTCTTGGATGGGAACCTTGGATCCTGATTTCTTAGGCAAGCTTAAAACAGCATGGGATATCCATTTTAGTCAAAACCCTCGTTTAATATTGATTCTTTGTGGGTCCGTCTCTGCTTGGATCGAAAAAAACATATTAAACAGTAAAGGCTTCATGGGGCGCATCTCCCTTTCTCTTCATCTTAAAGAACTTTCTATCGCAGAATGTAATGAATTCTTAACTCTATTGGGTTTTCGTTCTGAGCCTTATGAAAGATTTAAGATCTTATCGGTTACAGGTGGCGTACCTCGATATCTTGAGGAGATGCAAAAAACGCTTGGAGCTGAAGAAAACATTAAACGTCTTTGTTTTAAAAAGAGTGGGATCCTTTTTAATGAATTCAACGAAATATTTTCCGATCTTTTTTCTAAGCGATCGATTATCTATAAAAAAATTATTGAATTACTCATCGCTGGGCAGCTTGAATTTAATGAAATCTGTGAAAAATTACAATTCTCAAAAAGTGGCTTGGTTTCAGAATATTTGGATGAACTCATCAAAGCTGGATTTATACGAAGAAATTTTACATGGAACATTAAAAACAGCATAGTCTCAAACTTAAGCCGTTATCGTTTAAGTGATAACTACATTCGTTTTTACCTAAAATATATAGAAAAAAACAGAGAAAGAATTGAGAATGATCATTTTGTAAATCGATCACTTGCCACACTTCCAGGCTGGACTAGCATTATGGGATTACAATTTGAAAATCTCGTTTTGAACAACCGAGCGTTTATATGGAAAAAGCTTCATTTAAACCCTGAAGACATTGTCTCAGACAATCCCTTTTTTCAGAAAAAAACGCTTAAAACAGAAGGATGTCAGATAGACTATTTAATACAAACCCGATTTAACACCTTGTTTGCCTGCGAAATTAAATTTTCAAAATATGAAATCAAGACGGATATTATAAGCGAAACGCAGCAAAAACTAAAAAGGCTTTCACTCCCTAGAGGTTTTTCTTGCTTTCCTGTATTGGTGCACGTGAATGGCGTGCATGAAACACTGGTTGAAAGAGACTACTTTTCAAGCTGCATCGATTTTTCTGAAAGTCTGTAAACTACATTATGGTGCACCCGGAGAGATTCGAACTCCCGACCGCCTAGTTCGTAGCCAGGTACTCTATCCAGCTGAGCTACGGGTGCGTGAATGTGGCCCATCATATAGCATTAAGATTGCTTAATCAATAAATCCTGTAACACCTGGACTTCGTCCCTGAAACGGGCGGCCTCTTCGAATGCCAGGTTTTTGGCGGCTGTGTACATGTTATTTTCTAAGTCTTTAATCGCCTTTTCTATCTCTTGGGGGGATGCAAACACCCGATCGATGGCGACCGATTTTTTGCGCTTGCCTTTGGCAGAACCCACGATATGACCACCCTGCATAATATCCTGGATGCTGTGCTTAATACCCCTCGGGGTAATAGCATGCGCTGCGTTATAAGCCAATTGTTTGGCACGACGCTGATCCGTAATATCGATGGCTGCCTGCATGGATCGCGTGATGCGATCGGCATATAAAATGGCTTTGCCATTAATATGTCTGGCTGCACGCCCAATGGTTTGAATGAGCGATCGCTCTGAGCGCAAAAAACCTTCTTTGTCGGCATCCAAAATCGCGACCAAAGATACCTCGGGCATATCTAGCCCTTCTCTTAAGAGATTAATGCCGACTAAAACATCGAAAGCGCCTAAGCGCAGGTCGCGAATAATCTCCACCCGCTCTACGGTTTCAATATCCGAGTGTAAATAACGCACTTTAATGCCCTGCTCTAATAAATAGTGTGTGAGATCTTCGGCCATGCGTTTGGTAAGCGTGGTAATTAAAACCCGTTCTTCAAGCAGAACTTTACGTTTAATTTCAGATAAAACATCATCGACCTGGGTTAGGGCTGAACGCACCTCAATAGCGGGATCGATAAGACCCGTAGGACGCACAACCAAGTCTATACGTGCATCTGATCGCGCCAATTCATAATCGCCCGGTGTTGCCGAGACATAAATCGTTTGAGGTTGCAAGGCTTGAAACTCTTCAAAACGTAAGGGCCTATTATCGAGTGCTGAAGGCAAACGAAATCCATAACCCACCAGATTTTCTTTGCGCGCACGATCGCCCTTATACATAGCGCCTAGTTGGGGAATGGTCACATGTGATTCATCAATCACTAACAATGCATTAGCGGGTAAATAATCAATCAAAGTGGGTGGGGGTTCGCCTGCTGCTCTGCCCGAGAGATAACGTGAATAATTTTCGATCCCCGAGCAATAGCCTAGTTCAAAAATCATCTCAATATCAAATTGCGTGCGCTGTGCTAAACGCTGTGCTTCCACCAACTGATGATTGGCTTCTAAAACCTTGAGGCGTTCTTTGAGTTCTTCTTTGATAAGCTCTACCGCTTCACGTAGTCGTTCTTTGGGCGTGACATAATGGGTTTTTGGATAAATAGTCGCACGCTGTAAACGTTGATTGATAGATCCCGTTAAGGGATCGAAAGAAGCTATGCCCTCTATTTCATCGCCAAAAAATTCAATCCTTATAGCCTCTTTACCCGAATCGGCGGGAAAAATATCGAGCACATCGCCGCGTACACGATAGGTACCCCGACGAAAATCTATATCGTTGCGCGTATATTGCAAATCGACCAAGCGTTTTAATAAAACTTTTTGATCGACCGTTTCACCACGCACCACATGCAGCAGCATGGACATATAAGATTTCGGATCGCCCAAACCGTAAATGGCAGAAACGCTGGCCACAATAATGGCATCCTCCCGCTCTAACAGGGCACGGGTGGCCGACAAACGCATTTGTTCGATATGTTCATTAATGGAAGCATCTTTTTCGATATAGGTGTCTGAGGCTGGCACATAGGCCTCTGGCTGATAATAATCGTAATAAGACACAAAATATTCTACTGCACTGTGGGGGAAAAAAGATCGCATTTCGCCATAGAGCTGCGCCGCCAAGGTCTTATTGGGTGCCAAGATTAAGGTTTTACGCCCCACACGTTCAATGGTTTTGGCCAGGGTAAAGGTTTTACCCGATCCAGTAACCCCCACCACGGTTTGATGCATCAAACCAGAATTAAGTCCATCAACCAACTGCTCAATAGCCTGGGGTTGATCACCGGTAGGCTCGAAATCGGAAACTAAACTAAAGGGCTTGATGGGTTTAGACATGAAAAGGGTTGATCCTCTGCTTATTCATTAAAGACTTTTTACTAAACGCGGTATTTGGCTTATTAAATAAAAAGGTACGGAGAGTATATTGTGGCTGTACGCCAGCGGTGCTTGAGAGACCCGAATGCCGAGCTTGGAAGATTTTTCTTGCATAAATAATTTTAGTGATTTTAGTTTTCCAACAGCACCCGATTTGACTTCTAAGGGAATCATTTGATTATCTACCGTGATCACATAATCAACTTCAGCACTACTGCCTGTTTGCTCCCTGACCCAAAAGAAAAGATTCCCTGCTTCATGCCTATCGCTATAAGCCAATAGTTCTTGTCCCACAAATTGTTCGGCTAACATACCACGATTTAAAAGCATAATATCTTGTTCGAAGATCTGAGACAGATCTAATTGATAGGCTCTTTTAACAAGCCCAACATCCAAGAAAAGCAGTTTGAATTTTTTTGGATTGATATTTGTAATAAGCGGAATTCCGGAGGCACTCGTAGCATGAATGCGAAGTAAGAGTCCCGCATCTTCTAATTTATCTAATGCTAAACGTATGTCTCTGGGTTGAACATCAGGATCGACCTTGGAATATTTAAACCATTGCGCAATAAGACCCGGCGCACGTTCAAATAATCTTTGAAGATTTTTGTGATCCGCTTTTTTTGCATATTTTCCAAAATCATTACGATAAGTTGCTAATAAACTTGTCTGTATTTCTTGACAGAAGTTTAATTTTTTTGTTTCTAAATATTCATGTACAACCGCTGGCATACCACCCAGCGCAAGATATTCTCTTAGTAGCTGCATAAGCTGTTCGTCTGCAGTGGGATCTACCGGATGCTGTAAATCAACCTGATTTAAGTGTTGACATAGCTTGTTCAAACCCAAAGCTTCCAGAAATTCAACAAAAGAAAGTGGTCTTAAATACAAAAACTGTAACCGCCCAACGGGCATACGGAAATTTTCATCATTCAAAGAAAATTCTAATAACGATCCTGCTCCAATAACATGGAGCGCTGGCATTTGTTCTTTAAAATAACGCAAGGCAAGAATGGCTTGTGGACACTCTTGAATTTCATCTAAAAACAATAAAGTTTGACCGGGTGTAATGGTTGTATTAAGGGCAATTTCCAGACTATTAATAATTTTTTGTGGCTCTAGGGTCTCAAAACAATTGTTTAAAAAGGGTTTTTGTTCAAAATTGGCAGTCATACAATTTGCAAAATGCTGCCGCCCAAATTGTTCGACTACGAAGCTTTTCCCCACTTGCCTTGCACCCCTAACAAGCAAGGGCACATGGGTCTGTCGGTCTTTCCAAAGGCGTAAATCTTCCTCGATACTGCGTTTCATGGACACAGCATACACCCTGAAACCTGGGCTTGCAACTTTTAAGGGGTTGTTTTCTGCAAATCTTGCAACTTTTAAGGGGTTGTTTTCTGCAAAATGTGGAATTACAATGAGCCATTGATCCTCGGGCCTCCCCTAACCGCATCACTTGGAGCTTCTTATGCACAAAACGGCATCCTCCCCACTATCCCATCGGATCCAAGGCATTGAACCCTCTCAAACCCTCAGCCTTTCGGCCAAAGCCAATGTCCTTAAGGCCCAAGGGCATGCGATCATTAACTTAGGCGTGGGAGAACCCGATTTTGATACGCCAGCACACATTAAACAGGCGGCTATTGAGGCAATCCATCAAGGCTACACCCAATACACGCCCGTGGAAGGTTTGCTCGATTGTCGCAAAGCCATTATGACAAAGTTAGCACGCGATAATGCGCTACACTATGAACCCAACCAAATTTTAGTATCCTGTGGGGCCAAGCAAAGTTTTTTTAATCTAAGCCAAGCGCTGCTCAATCCAGGGGATGAGGTGATTATCCCAGCGCCTTATTGGGTCTCTTATCCTGATATGGTGCGCTTGGCCGGCGCAACGCCTGTGATCGTGCCTTGCAGCATGGAACAACACTTTAAAATAAGTGCGGCCCAACTGGCCGCGGCCATTAACCCTAAAACCAAACTCTTTGTGATGAATAGCCCCTCCAATCCTACGGGGATGGCCTATAGCCTAGAAGAACTCAAAGCTTTGAGCGAGGTGTTGATACAACATCCACAGGTATGGATTGCAAGCGACGATATTTACGAACATATACGCTGGAAGAAAGATAGCTTTTCGAATATCCTGAACGCTTGTCCTGCACTGCATGAAAGAACGATTGTTATAAACGGTGTTTCTAAAAGTTATGCCATGACCGGCTGGCGCATTGGTTTTGCAGCAGGCCCCCAAGCGATGATTGAAGCAATGACAACCTTGCAAAGCCAAAGCACTTCGAATGCTTGCTCCATTGCACAAATAGCGGCAAAAGCAGCCCTCGTGGGGGATCAAGCTTGTATAGAGCCCATGCGCAAAGCCTTTCAATCACGCCATGATTATCTCGTTGAAGCCCTCAATACGATTCCCGGTATTGAATGTCCCAAGGGCAATGGTACTTTTTATGCTTTCCCAAAAGTTGAAGGCTTGATCAAACAGTTAGGCTTAAACGATGATTGGGCCTTGAGCGATTACTTGCTCAGCGAAGAGCATATTGCGGTGGTGCCTGGCTCCGCGTTTGGCGCACCAGGACATATACGTTTATCTTTTGCAACAAGCTTAGAAAATTTACAAGAGGCCGTTAAGCGATTACAAAAGATGGCTGCCAATGATAGTACACAACCCTCACCCAGTGCGACACGCGACACGCTCCCGTAAAACGGGAGCGCTAAAGTCCGAAGGATGAACCTATAAACTACGGGGTTCTAATGCCAGAGCCTCGTAGCGTTTGGCCATCGCTTCTAAAGATAAGGGCTTGATCTTGGAAGCAAAACCTGCACAACCTAAAGCTTCGTAGCGGGCTTTGCAGATCTCGAACATGGCAAGCTTAGCTGCTTGATGATAACGACGTGGATCGAACGCTTTAGGATTATTTGCTAAGTACTGTCGCAAGGCACCCGTCGCAGCTAAACGCAGATCGGTATCGATATTCACCTTACGCACACCATAGCGAATACCCTCTTGGATTTCTGAGAGGGGCACGCCATAGGTTTCTGGGATTTCCCCTCCAAAGCGATTGATTAAATCGACAAGCTCTTTAGGCACCGAAGAAGAGCCATGCATGACTAAGTGTGTATCTGGAATACGTGCATGGATCGCTTTGACCCGATCCATCGCCAATACTTCACCGGTGGGAGGACGGCTAAATTTATAGGCCCCATGACTGGTTCCAATGGCAATGGCCAAGGCATCGACTTTCGTGGCACGCACAAAACGAGCGGCTTCATCTGGATCGGTTAAAAGCATTTCTTTAGTCAGTTTACCTTCGGCACCTGAACCATCTTCTTCGGCCGCCAGGCCCGATTCTAGAGAGCCCAAACAACCCAACTCACCTTCTACCGAGACACCGCGCGCATGGGCTGCGCGTACGACTTCTGCTGTGACATGCACATTATAATCGTAATCGGACGGCGTTTTCATATCTTCTTTTAAAGAACCATCCATCATCACTGAACTAAAACCTAAATCCATAGACTGCGTACACACAGCAGGCGATGCACCATGATCTTGATGCATGCAAAGGGGAATGTTTGGAAATTCTTCAAGCGCTGCCAAAATAAGGTGTTTAATAAAGGTAGGACCCGCATACTGACGTGCACCGGCAGAAGCCTGTACAATCACTGGACTTTGGGTGAGCGCTGCGGCTTCCATCACGGCGCGTATTTGCTCTAAATTATTCACATTAAAAGCCGGTATACCATAGGCATGTTCAGCCGCGTGATCGAGCAATTGTCTTAAGGTTATTAAAGGCATTGTTTGTTCTCCAAGTTAATACTTTCATAGACGACATTCATAGGCTCTCTCCCGATTCGCGAGGGAGGGTTCGGGTGTGGATTAATTGCTCCGCCGCCACACAAATTTCACGCATCATTTGAACCGTTTGTACAGGAAAATCACCCACCGCCGTTTCGGCCGATAACATCACGGCGGTGGTGCCATCCAACACAGCATTGGCGACATCGGAGACTTCTGCACGCGTTGGAATGGCACGATGCACCATGCTTTCCATCATTTGGGTTGCGGTAATCACAGGACGACCTAAAGCACAGGCGCGTGCAATAATATGCTTTTGGATGCCCGGTAATGCTGCATAGCCGCATTCTACCCCTAAATCGCCCCGTGCAACCATTACCTCATCGGAGGCTAGCATAATTTCTTCTAAGGCTTCCAGCGCTTCTACGCGCTCTATTTTGGCAATAACAGCGGCACCACTGCCGGCTTTTTTGAGTAGTGCACGGGTTTCTTGAACATCGGCAGCACAACGTGCAAAAGAAAGGGCCACGCAATCGACCTGAAGCTTGGCTGCGAAATCGATATCTTTACGATCTTTGAGTGTCAGGGCTTCTGCACTCATGCCGCCTCCCCGACGATTAATCCCTTTGTTATCCGAGAGCTTTCCCCCTTGTTGCACGATACAATGCACCGCTGTACCGATGATTTTATCTACCGCCAAAACAATGAAGCCATCGTCTAATAATAATTGATCGCCTATTTTTAAATCTTTGGATAAATGAGGATAGTGGATCCCTACAGCTTTCTGTGTGCCTTGTTCTAGGGCTAATGTCGAATCGATGATAAAGGGATCATTGATATTTAAATGGATGGATCCTGTGGTAAAAGAACCCATGCGCATTTTAGGACCTTGCAGATCGGCCATAATACGCAGCGATTTGCCAAGTTCAAGCGCGGTCGCACGCGCAAGATCGACACGGGCTTGGTGCTGTGCATGCGTGCCATGCGATAAATTAAGACGGATCACATCGAGGCCTGCAACAAGCATTGCCTTTAGTACCCCGGGTTTATCGGTGGAAGGCCCTAAGGTTGCAATGATTTGTGTGGGTTTCAAGATCTTGGCTCCCTTTTAGAAAAGGGGGCCAACAATAAAAATATCATCGCGTCTCACCCATACATTTGGCCTCTAGTGCAACAACAGCAGCCAGGGGTTCCCCCGATAAATAAGCCAAAAAAGCCCCGCCCCCTGTGGAAAGATGATCAAACTGATCGCTAAGACTTGCTTGATCAATCGCGGCCAAGGTTTCTCCGCCCCCCGCGACTGAAAAAGCTTTTGAGGCTGCAATGGATTGTGCAACCGACTCCGTACCGCGCCTAAAAGGCGGGCATTCAAATAACCCCATAGGACCATTCCATATAATTGTACCAGCCTTTCCAATAACGCGTTTGATGGCCCGGCGGGTTTGTAGGCCGATGTCTAAAATTTTTCCAGATTCAATCACAACATCTTCAGGCAGCAGCAGATTTACACCACAATCTTTTGCTTTTTGTAGTAGTGCAAGGGCTGTGGCACATTGATCAGGTTCATACAGCGATTGGCCTACATCAGAACCCATCGCTGCTAGAAAAGTATTGGCCATCGCACCACCGACCATTAAAACATTTACCTTATTGATTAAGTTTTTTAAAATGGCTAGTTTGTCAGAAATTTTAGCCCCACCCATAATCGCAACGACTGGCCTTGCAGGATAGTTAAAAACCTTGTCTAAAGCTTGTAATTCACCCATCAACAAAGGCCCTGCAAGCGCTACCGGCGCATCATGAATAGCGCCTACGGTGGAGGCCTGCGCACGATGTGCCACCGCAAAAGCATCCATCACAAAGATGTCGGATAAAGCCGCAATGCGCCTAGCAAGATCGGGGTCGTTTTGCATTTCGCCTTTTTCGAAACGCACATTTTCACATAAGACAACAGCGCCTGGGGCAACCTGTACACCGCCTAACCAATCCTGAATCAAGGGAACCGGTTGTTGCAGGGCTTGCGCTAGGTAATCTGCCACAGGGGCCAAAGAATAACGTGGATCGGCTGATCCTGCTTCGGGCCTACCCAAATGAGATAGTAGAATAATACCTGCGTTTTTAGACAATGCATAGCGTAATGTGGGTAAAATGGCTTGTATGCGCCGATCGTTTAGGATTGTACCGTTTTCTAAAGGCACATTCAGATCGACACGCATTGTAATGGTTTGTTGATGAATATCATGATCGTCTAGGCTGCGCATCGTTGTACCTTTAGCCTTTATAACCCAGGGCCGCCATCACAAGTGCTGTATCCAACATACGATTAGAAAAGCCCCACTCGTTATCATACCAAGCCAGCACTTTCACCATATTGTCAATGACCATGGTTTGTGTAACATCCACAATCGCAGAGGCTGGATGGTGGTTAAAGTCGATCGAAACCAAAGGTTCGTGATTTATCGCTAAGATACCCTGCAAAGAGCCTATGGCTGCTGCTTCCAGGCACTGATTGATTGCTAACACAGAGGTTTTAGCTGCCATATGGAGCGTCAGATCGAGCATGGAGACATTAAGAACCGGCACACGTACCGCTAGCCCCTCTAATTTTCCGTTGAGTTCAGGGATCACTAAACCCACCGCAGAAGCTGCACCCGTTTTAGTAGGGATCATCGATTGAGTGGCAGACCTTGCGCGTCTTAAATCACTGTGATAGACATCGGACAATACTTGATCATTGGTATAAGCATGGATGGTCGTCATAAGCCCACGCTCAATGCCAAAAGTATCTTGCAAAGGCTTTAAGATGGGTGCCAAACAATTGGTGGTACAAGAAGCATTGGAAACAACACGGTCTTCAGCTTTAAGGGTTTGATGATTCACACCATAGACAATGGTAGGAACATCCCCCGCAGGGGCTGAGATTAACACTTTTTTTGCACCCGCCGTGATATGGGCGGAAGCTTTCTCAAGGCTGGCAAATAAACCGGTGCATTCGAAGACAAGATCAACACCTAAATCGCCCCAGGGTAATTGGGCAGGCGATCGCTCGGAGAGCACACGGATTTTTTGACCGTCGATCATTAAACAGTCATTTTGCACTTGTATCTCTTTGGCAAAACGCCCGTGCGTGGAATCATACTGGGTTAAATGGGCCAGTGATTGCGGATCGCCTAAGTCATTGATTGCGACTATTTCTAAGCGCGATCGATACTTCGATTCAAATAAGGCACGTAAAATATTTCTACCAATTCGTCCATAGCCATTGATTGCTATTTTTAACATAAAAGATTTCCTATATTCATGTTTTTTTCGTGACCTGTATAACCTTTTTTACTAAGGCTATCACAGCCTCGACCGTAAGACCTAAGGCCTCAAACACCGCTTGGGCAGGCGCGGACTCTCCATAACGATTAATCCCTAAAACAGCGCCTTCTGAACCCACCCACTGATGCCAATAGCTTGATTCGCCCGCTTCGACTGCCACACGTGCTTTAAGCGCAGCGGGTAACACACTTTCTTGATAATCCAAGGATTGTGAAGCAAAAACTTCTGCGCATGGCATGGATACTACCCGTACCCTATAACCTTCTTTGCTAAGCGCTTGTGCTGCTTGTGTTGCTAATGCAACTTCGGATCCTGTAGCCATTAATAAGGCCTGCGGTGTGATCGCATCCACCAAAATATAAGCACCGCGTGCAATGTTGTTCAGCTTTTTTTGATCTTTGGGCTGATGCTTTAGTGCTTGTCGGCTTAAAATAAGACTGCTAGGACCTGCACTGCGTTGTAGGGCCGCGCTCCACGCAACGGCTGTCTCTGTGGCATCGCAAGGACGCCATACCCACATATTGGGCGTCACTCTTAACATCGTTAAATGCTCAATGGGCTGATGCGTGGGACCATCTTCGCCAAGCCCGACGGAATCATGACTGTACACAAAGATGACACGCAGTTTCATCAAACAGGCTAAACGCACGGCAGGACGTGCATAATCCAGAAAACTTAAAAACGTGCCACCATAAGGAATAAAACCACCATGTAAAGCCAGACCATTCATAATGGTAGACATACCGAATTCACGTACACCGTAATGCAGATAATTGCCTTGAAACGCGGTTTTACGAATAGCTTTGGAGAAGGCCGTGAAGGTGCCATTGGATTCAGAAAGATCGGCCGACCCACCGATTAAAGCAGGCAATAGAGGGATGAGGTATTCCAAAACCTGTTTGGATGCCACACGTGTTGCAATATTCTGTGCACGTTGCTCCAGTGTTTCAATGAATGACTGCATTTGTTCAGAAACATTTTGTGGTAAATAGCCCGCCAAACGCACTTGCAGCTTTTGTGCTTTTTCAGGATAACGAAGAAAGTATTCAGCTAACTTTACATTCCAGTGTTTTTCTACATCGGCACCTTTAGGCTTCGCATCCCACGCTTGATAAAGCGCCCGTGGAATCACAAAGGGCTCATGTGTCCAAGCTAATTGCTTGCGTACAGCGGCGACACCTTCTACGCCTAAGGGTGCCCCATGTATATGATGGGTGCCTGCTAAATGTGAGGGTGCCGCAAACCCAATCGTGGTACGACAATCAATCAGCGTTGGCTTGTCCAAAACACGCCGTGCTTCCGTAATGGCGGCACTGATTTGCGTTGCGTCATGTCCATCGACATCCCGAATCACCTGCCATCCATACGCTTCGAAACGTTGAGGGGTATTATCTGCAAACCAATCATCAACCTTTCCGTCGATGGAAATGCCATTGTTATCCCAAAAAACAATAAGCTTTCCTAAACCTAAAACACCCGCCAAGGAAGCCACTTCATGGGAAACGCCTTCCATTAAACAACCATCACCCACAAAACAATAGGTTCTATGATCGATGATGGTCAGTTCAGGCTCATTAAAGGTGGCCGCCAATAAAGCCTCGGCGATGGCCATGCCCACCGCGTTCCCCAGCCCCTGTCCCAGAGGCCCTGTAGTGGTCTCTACACCGGGCGTATCACCATACTCAGGATGCCCTGGGGTTTTACTATGCAAACACCGAAAGTTTTTGAGATCGTCTATGGATAAGTCGTAACCACTTAAGTGTAAAAGAGCATAATGCAACAGGGCGCCATGACCATTAGACAGGATAAAACGATCGCGATTGGACCACTGTGGATTCGCCGGATTGTGTTGCAAAAAATCATTCCACAATACTTCGGCAATATCGGCCATACCCATCGGCATACCAGGATGCCCAGAGTGAGCTCTCTGCACAGCATCCATACTTAAAACCCGCAGGGCATTGGCACAGGCAAAACGCAACGACATACAAGTCCTTCAACTAAGATAACGGCTTGCTCTGGATTCCCGCTTGTGCGGGGACGAGCCTCAAAACAATAGAGCCGCCGCATTGTAACACCGTTGCTCTGTTTTGCCATAAATCTAAGAAGGGGCGCCGGTATGATCAACCGTTCCGGTCTGTGATTTACAACACTTCCCATTCTGATTTAGAATTACAACATGATTTCTAAAGCTGCATCTACACCTCTTCACGGCATCCACCCTGCCGACCCTCACCCTGCTAACCACGGCTACAACACTCAGCTATGGCAGGGTGCGGGCTGGAAGGTACTATCCATGGCCTGCTTTGCCTTGATCAATGCCATTGTACGTTATTGCTCGGGTGGCAGCAGCGCATCGCTGACTATTGTTCCCTTACCCGTGAGTATGTTGGTCTTTTTCCAAAATCTTTTTGGCACACTGTGTCTTTTACCTTGGATTTTAACTATCCACAAAACCCAATCCCCAAACGCGGTGGATAGACAAGGCTTAGGTGGTGCACACTTTGGTTTAAATCTTTTGCGTGTTTTTTCTGCCGTGCTTGGGATCTGCTTATGGTATTTTGCCTTAAAATGTATGCCCGTGGCAGAAAGCGTGGCGCTTAGTTTTACAGGGCCTATTTTTACCGTGATCGGTGCTTGGCTTTTGCTGCATGAAAAAATGAATACACGACGTTTTATGGCGATTGTCTTAAGCCTAAGTGGGGCTTTTATTATTGCAAGACCCGATATCCCTCTGCAATCGAATACCATTGGCTTGTCTGCCCTGCTTCCTTTAGGTTCTGCTTTAGCCTTAGCCCTCAGCAAATTACTCACGCGTAAACTCGTACTTTTGGGCCACACACCCACGTATTTAGCGGCTTCTTTATTATTGTTAATGACACCCGTCTCTCTGCCCCTAGCCCTTGTAGACTGGCAAACACCCACACTGCAACACTTACCCTGGTTAATAGGCATGGGTGCGCTAGCCGCCTGCTCGCATTTTACTTTTGGTAAAGCCTATCAATTAGCCGATGTTGCTTTCTTAGCACCCTTTGGCTTTAGCAAATTTATGTTGGGCGCGCTCATTGGTTATTGCTTTTTTGCAGAACTGCCTACGGCTTGGTCTTTATGGCTTGGCATGCTAGTGATTTTCGCGAGCATCTTGGTTTTAGGCTATAAAATACCCTGGCATTCTGAAGCGAAGCGTTTAATAAATTGATACTTTATTTTGGAGAATGTAAAAATGCCTGATATCACTGCTGAATTAATCACTATTATCGGAAAAAATAGCGCAGAAGAGGATGCGAAAAAAGCCATCGATGCGGCTATCGATAAAGTTCGCAAAGACGATCCCTCTCAAACGAAAGTTTATGTCAATAAACTTTTGCATTTTTCTGCACAAACAGGTCATCTACCAATCGTTCAATACCTATTAAATGAAAAAGGGGGAGACCCTCATGCAACCAATATTATTGGACAAAATATTCTGCACCTTGCCGCAATCAATGGTCACTTATCTATTGTTCGATACTTGGTCAATCAACAAAAGTTAAACCCTCATACCGCTCGTCTCCATGGTGGCGAGACTCCTTTACATTGCGCTGCACTTGCAGGTTCTCTGCCTGTCGTGCGATACCTGGTTGATGAAGAAAAGGTAGACCTTTACGCAAAAAACAATGTCCACTCGACTGCTGCACATCAAGCTGCATTAATGGGTCATGTTCAGATTCTTCGATACTTGATAGATGAAAAACACATGAATCCTAATACAACCGATAGTCTTGGATCAACCATTCTGCATACAGCCGCAAGAAAGAGGAAACTACTTGTCGTTCGATACTTAGTATGCGAAACAACAATCAACATCAACACGCAGGATAGAGATAAAAAAACAGCTTTTATCTCCGCCCAAGAAAAGAAATGCCTGAAAATAATGTCCTATCTTTTTAAACATGGCGCCGATGTTCCATTTGACTACACAAATTTTTCTCTGGAAAAAGAACGTTTGTTTTCATTTGTTTTTCCAGGAAATTTATTGGCACATGATGCCATCGATCAAAAAGAAATGGATAATTTTTTAAAGTTTTTTAGCACATGGAAAGAAGCCGAGGGAGAAACACTCGGACTTTTAAGCGACACCCAAAAAATTAATCTGTTCAAGGAAAATTGTAACATCATCAAAAAACAACGCACTTCAGACAAAGAAAAATTTATACTTTTTGCGATGGGAAGACATAAGCATACAGGCGCAAGTTCTTCAGTGAAATGGCTGCCAGATGATATTGTGTATATGATAGGTTGTTTTATGAAAGATTCTGACACCGCTAAGATCAAGGATACGGGACTCTTAGAAAAAAGCATTCTACATCGGACAATTTTAGGAAAAATTAACCTCGATAAAGATTTTCATACCATAGTGCCGCCCTCACAGGCAATCGCCACCACATCCGTACAGCAAGGAACCTCTGAACGTATAAAGCTATAAAATACCCTTATATTCTGAAGCTAAACGCTTAAGATCGAGTTGATTCAAAAAAAGAGAGTAGCACATCCAAGCACTGAGCGCCGCCAGATCGGCGAATTGCGGTGGAATATGTTCGGGCACCTTAATTAAACCTTCTTCCATTAAATCATGCAAAACATGTAAATCTTCCAGCGTGGTTTTCCCCACAAAAAGCAAAGGGATCCTAGACAGGAGCCCCTGCTGAATGGCTAAACGAATATAATTATAAATAAGCACAAAACCTTTGGTATACACCAAATCCTTGGTAAAGGGTTTACCCTCTACAACACTCCCTCTAAAAACACGCACCGTGGGTGCATAGCTTTCTTCCATGGATAAGCCCTGACTCTGAAAAAAACGAAAAAGCTCAAGAAAATCAGCCCCATTTTCGACCATATGTACCGCCGTAATACGATTGGTTAAATGTTGTATGCGTGCGGGATGTGAGGAAAAACTAAAAATTTCAGCCGTAATGGCTAAGCCTTCCTGGGTAATGGTTGAAGAAGGAGGACCCTTGCTTAAAAAAGTACAGATGGGTTGCTTGAGACCGTTAATCGTGGTTGCAAGATGCACCCATCCTTCATGGACTTCCAAAAGTTGTAGATCTCTATCACTAAAAGTTGCATTCTTACGTAATTTAATGCACTCTGCACCCGCGGCTGCATCGGCAATAATATCATCGCTCGCTTTCACACGCGTCTGTGCTTCGTTATCGCAAAAGTACGCAGATAAACGCTCATTTAAAATATTGACGGCATCGAGAGTCGTATAGCGTTTTATATCGCGCGTGCTATTGGTTTGATCCTTGATCGACAGTAGTGTTTCGGATATCAGGACCGCCAAATCCTTCAGGGTTGGCGCACCCGCATAAAAGGCATCACTGGAACTACCATAGAGCTGTTCGGAATAACGGCTAAAATGCGGCGTACCGCGGGCCTTGAGTAGCTCTACCACCACGCAATACTCACGACACATGCGCTGCATAATGAGGCCTACACTATTAAAATTGCCAAGCTCACGGCGAATATCGCGTTCAATTTGATTAAATTCTTGTATTTTCTTATCCGGATCGAATTTAAGCGGTTTTTTGGCGTAATAATCGGGGCCTTGAACCTGAGGTAGTTCTTTGCAGCCCTGCTCAAAAAAACGCCTTTCTACCTCGGCATCCCACTTTAACGCATCTAAAATGCGAATGGGTCTTTGCGCCTGTACAATTCTGTCTGAGAGCTCACGAATCGTCTGATGGTATTTTTGATCTATCATGCAATCCCCTTCTCTCGTAGAATAGCTTATAGCGACCAAAGCTGCGTCCTAAGGAGAATGTGCCTATGCGTATACCGCGTCTTTATGTTCCCCAAGCGCTCCCGCTTGAGGAAACGATTGTGTTGGATCTGGAGACTTCCCACCATGTGGGTACAGTTCTACGTCTACGAAAAGGCGATACCCTTTGCTTATTTAATGGTGAGCCCTATGAATACCAAGGGATGATCACCGCACAAAGCCCCAAAAAAATAACCGTACAGATCCAAAAACGTACGGCAAAAAACCAGGCCTGTCCTTTGGCCATTCATCTAGGACAATCCATCGTCAAAGGGCATAAAATGGATTTTGTGATGCAAAAAGCCACCGAATTGGGCGTGCAATGTATCACACCCTTATTGACAGAACGGTGTATAAGCTTGGATAGCGAACGCTTAGCGAATAAACAAGCCCATTGGCAGAAAATTTTAATCCACGCGGCCGAACAATGTGGCAGAACCGAGATCCCAACCTTAAAAGAACCCATCCGCCTTTGCACATGGATTGATCAGCGCACTGAAAACACGCGTTTACTGCTGGACCCACAAGCTTCACGGGGTATTGAACAAAAGATGATAATAGATAGCGCTGCACTGCTGATTGGCCCCGAAGGTGGCCTTAGCAGCACAGAAAAGGACTATGCCATCGACAAAGGGTTCGAAGGCCTACAATTAGGCCCCCGCATTCTAAGAACAGAAACCGCCGCCCTCGCAGCCCTCGTGGCGCTACAATGTCGGGCGGGTGATTTTAGACTCTAATGTTCGGTTGCCTTCATCGTAGGTTCCTGAAAGGCTAGACGTTGTAGCATTGCAGCTAAGATAGAAGGTGTTAAAGGTTTGGTGATCCAATCTGTTAAGCCTGCATCGATTAAGCGCGCATCCTGCTTGGGCTCATCACCCACATTCGCACTTAAAGCGATAATAGGAATACCGGGTTTTTGATGTTCCATCTGACGGATCCGCCGCGTGACGGTTAGACCGTCCATATCCGGTAAGCCAATATCCATCAATACAAGATCATAGGCCTGTGGATCGAACAGGGCCAAAGCACGCTCACCATTCTCTGCGGCCTGCGCCTCACAACCCGCGACACGTAAGATCTCTAGTACAACCTGCCGTGAAATAGCATGATCTTCTACCAGCAAAACTCTAATTTTTTTTTTCAATGTTGCTTGTGGTTCCATCCAGCCCTCAGTTTAACCATTAATGTGCCCTATTGCTGAAGGCCATTTTATGACAAATAGCGCCCAAAAGCTATCCGCTATTTAAACGAGTCTTTCGTCTGTACGAATGCGACAATCAGTTGATCAAAATCCTTCAATAAGTTCTTCAACTGGTCGATCTGATGACCTGTCGTGATACTCCCTGAAGCTGTTTGTTCTGAAAGGTTTTTAACATCCTCTATCGTATGCGCAATGGTGCCTGAGACAAGCACTTGATCACTGGCCGATACAGCTATCTTTTGGATAAGATCGGATAATCGTCTGGAAACGGTTTCTATTTTTTCGAGGGTTGATCCTGCATCTTGTGCGGAATGAACCCCTTCTAAGACCTGTGTCTTGGTTTGATCCATCGCAATAATCACTTGATTGGTATCTGTTTGAATAGAACGCACCAAGGATCCTATTTCTTTTGTCGCATAACTCACTTTTTCTGCCAATCGTTGTACTTCATCGGCGACCACGGCAAATCCCCGACCTGCCTCTCCGGCCATGGCGGCCTGAATCGCTGCATTCAAGGACAAGATATTGGTTTGATCAGCGATCCCATCAATCAGCGAGACAATTTCACCAATTTCTTGTGAGCTATCACTCAGTCTTCGCATATAGTTTGAGGTTTCTTGAATTTGGCTTTGAATGCGTTCCATACCACTAATCGTGCTGCGCACGACAATCCCGCCTTCTGCAGCAATATTAACGGATTCCAACGCCACGGCCACAGAAGCAGAGGCCGTGGCCGATACCTGATCCATCGAACTACACAGCGCGCCTACCGAATGCCTCACCGCTGCAATTTTATGGGCTTGCGCTGCCGTGGCAATGGCTAGATCCGCTGTCTCATGCTGCGTATCGGATACGATTTTGTCCATCGCTTGCAAGGTCTGCCCGAGGGCAGGCAGTTGATTGAACAACCGATGAAAGCCGCGAGCAAAGTGTGATCGGAGTCTGTAATACAATAAAGTCACACACACCATACCAATGCAGAGACTGAAAAGATCCAACCCTAAAAAAGTATTCATAACGCCTCCTTCCTCCATCTTTAAAGAACAATTTGCCTAAACCATTGTAAGCGTGCAGGCAAGGCATCGATCATCGTCCAAAGACTTTCTAAATGCGGGATCAATGCACAATCATTCTGAATTTTAACCTCCATCAGAAACCGTTTGTCTTCTGGCGGAAACTGTGTGACTATCTTCATCACAGATTCATAAATATGGTATAATTTTGGAACCCCTTCTACCAGAATAGCAAAAAAAGGATAGCGGCTTGCCTGTTTTTCTTGGGTGTCATGCACTATCTTTTTCGATCGGTTAATCACAGCGATATAATATTTTCGAAGCTTTTTGGCATCCATTTCTTGATGACGAGCATTCCATGCCAGCGGAGAATCCATCTTTTCTAGATATGCCAGAGGAATAGGCACACCACGCCATGTTAACAACCCCAGCAACCACTGAGGAACATCTGCAATCTGTTTAGGTTCTTCATAACGTATGATCTCTGCCACCGCCATCGATGGCAATAAAATGTTTTTCTGATGCAACGGCAACATGAGACAAGGGATCACGGTGGTCATTTATGCCTCTTTGTTTTTTTCTAAAAAATATTCAATCATTTCCAGCAAATCGGATTCCTGATAAGGTTTTTTAATAAAGCGATCAATGCCCAGCGCTTTGGCTTTGGCTTTTTGTGCTTCCTCTACACAAAAAGTTATCATGATAATGGGCATGTGCATGAATGCTGCTTGACTGCGTATTTTTTCAGCCACTTCAAAGCCATCCATCCTGGGCATTTCCAGATCTAACAACAAAATAGCTGGTTTCGTACGATCCATTTTCTCAAGTGCTTCGATGCCATCTTTTGCAGTAATCACCTGATAACGATAACGTTCCAGAAAGTTTTTTGTCACCGTACGAACGGTAAGGGAATCATCCACCACCATCACCACCGGTCGTTTTTTTTCGGGCAGACTTGGGTCTTTTGTTGCAGGCCATGGCCCCTTGCCTTTTGAGGTGATCGCATAAACATCTAGCATGACAACCGGCCGGCCATCCGCCAAGAGTGTGGCCCCACCAAATACATCTATTAGTTTAAATTGCGGACCCAATGTTTGGATGGCCACCGCTTGACTCCCGAACAATGCATCCACTAACAAGGCGGCTTTATAATCAGGAAAATTAAAAAGCAAAACAGGCAGATTCTCTTTGTCGTTTGACAAAGTAGGCTTATCTTTAATCCCAAGCGAGGCCCCTAAATATTTTAGGTTATATTCCTTGCTCTCAAAATAAATAACAGGAGAATCCTGCTTTAAGTTTTCTGTCATTTGCTTACTGTTTAATAAAACAACCCGCTCCACATTCGCAAGAAAAACACCATAGGTTTGATCTTGAACCGTTACTAACAACGCTCTATTCATAGAGGTTGTAAAAGGCATGCGAATCACAAAGGTGGTACCGCTATTTTCCTTGGTTTCTATGTTAATATTACCGCCAAGACCCTTCACAACCGTGTTCACAATATCCAAACCCAAACCACGACCTGAAATAGCACCAATCGTTTCTCGGGTTGAAAAGCCAGGCTCTAAAATAAAACGAATGATATTTTCTTCAGAAAGCTTTGTTGTTTCGGACATAAAACCCAATGCGATGGCTTTTCGACGAATAGCTTCTAGCTGAAGTCCCGCGCCATCATCGCTTATTTCGATACAAGCTTCTGTACCCCGCCTAAAGAAACGTAATCCTATTTTTCCGACGGCTGGTTTATTGGATTGTGCACGTACGGCCGGCGATTCTATACCATGATCAATCGCATTTCTTAATAAATGTTCTAGCGAAGGAATAAGATTTTCAAGAAGATTTCTATCCATCTCTCCTTCTACCTCAAAAATCTTTAAGGCCACATTTTTATGGAGTTCATCTGAAACCTGTCTCGTAATACGTCCCAACCTTGGTAACACGCTACTAAACGGTATCATACGCGTATCCACCAACCTGTTCTGAAGCTCTAATGCAACATTGGTTTGCCTGGTTAATAAAGATTCAACATTCGCATGCAATTGGGTGAGATCTTTACAAAGATTCAACAACCCTATGATTTCAGAGGTCATACTCCGATCGATCCCTTTGGGTAGCACGCGCATTTTTTCTTGCAAGGATTTTGTCACCCGAACCATTTCCGCCACTTGGGCATTGAAATGATCCATATAATGGCTCAAGTGAACATGCATAATATTGTTTTCGATCGATAAATCATTTAATTTTTCAAGGAGATCAGCCCTGACGCGCATTAAATCATTCGGGCGTTGCAGCGTAGAAGGGGTGGCAGAAGGAACCGGGGATTTATAAGATTCTGGCGACAGCGCTACACCTTGGTTGAATGCCTTTAACAAATCGTCAATGGCTGGCAAATCTGTTTTCGTGTTTAAACATTCTACGATTTTATTCATACGGTCTTGGGACGCGCACATTAAGTCATAATCCCCTTGTTGCACAGGGTGGTCGGAAGATAGCATCGCGTCACACAATGACTCTGATGCGTGCGCCAAAGTACTCAAGGCTGTTTGATTGATCATGCGGGCACCACCTTTAAAAGTATGCAGATCGCGCTTTAAATCTAAGATCCATTGCTTAGGGTCCAGTTCTAAAGACCCTTGTTGTAGCAAGGCAGACATGGCATCTAAAAGATCGCGGGCTTCTTCTAAGAAAATGTCCAATAATGTTTCTGATTCATTCCGTGGTTGGTTCATCACAACAGCTTAACGCCCTCCTTCCATTCTGGCGGAAAGCACATGATAAAACCCAGCATCTTGAAAAATGGCTTCGAAATCTAAAAGAATCCAAGGTTTTTCCTGATGCTCAAAAGCATCGATCACATACGGTAAATAGGGCTGAATGTCGGGCAATGCCTTGGCCGATTTTTTCTCATCCCCAAAGAAACGTTCAATGCCTAAGACTTGCTCCACGGCGAATCCATAGGCATAATTTTTAAAATGTACGACTAAGACACGACTCGTGATCCCCGACTGATGCGGCAATCCTGTGATAAAGCCTTGTAAATCAGTCACCGGTAACAAACGTCCCCGCACATTCGCTGCCCCTCGAAACCACGATCGTGCACTCGGCAGCGGTGTTATCATAGGCCAGGGTAATACCTCTGCGATAGCCTGCATGCTGCACACACCATGAAAGCGACCCACTTTAAAGCTGATCCCCCGCCAATCACGCTCACTGCTAATCTGCTTCGGTAAATGCACTGCATTTAATTTACAATCGCGCTCGATGTCTGATAGCATCTCGAAACAGTTCATAGCAATCGGGACTCCGCCTGGTTTCTGCGTATTTCCCCTAGAGTATAGCTTAGGATTCCATCTAACTTATAATGTCAAATAAAGAACATCCCCTTAAACCCAGCACGGTTTTGGGTTTTGACTTTGGTATGAAGCACATTGGTGTGGCTGTGGGCCAATCGATCACCCGTTCGGCGACCGCACTTCAGAGCCTATCAGCCAAAGATGGCACCCCTGACTGGAAATCTATCCAGTTATTAATAGCACAATGGCATCCTCAAGCACTGATAGTAGGATTGCCCCTGCAGATGGATGGCTCTGAACAATTGCTTAGCTTTGCAGCCCGTCGCTTTATGGTCCATCTCCGATCGCATTTTGAATTACCCGTATTCGAAGTAGATGAGAGGCTTAGCAGCTGGGCTGCCAAAGATCTGATGGGCGCGCCACCTCGCACACCGAAGAAAAGAAAGGCTGCACGTGACAAAGTACATGCCTATGCCGCAGCAATCCTGATAGAGCAATGGTATACAAGCACACAAGAAAAGGACTAAATACCGGGTTGTAAGATCCTTGTATCAATCTGCCGCCGGGTATTCTCAAGACCACTTGCCGAGGTATACGACCCCACTGAAGTAATACTGAAAACATTATAGGTGCTGTCATGCTCGGTAAAGGCATTTTGGGTACAGGTGATGGTTACACTAAAACCCGTAAGGGCCCCCTGACTTAAGCTAAGCGTGGTAGGACTTGTGGGACAGTTATAAGGACTGCCTGAGGATTGGATCGCAAAAGTCGCCCACTCAATGCCACTTTTAGCCGCAAAATAAGTTTTAAGGCCCAGCAACGTTAAATTCTCTGAACTACGCGTTAAAGTGCTAATGCTTACAATAAAACTACTCACTAAAGCCAAAATGAGGACGATAAAAATGGTGCTCACCATGGTGAACCCATGGTTTTCAGCGCCTTTTTTTTTCAAAAACCTCATCATAAATCGTTTTCCACCGTTATTTGACGCATCAAGGTAATCGTTTCACCACCCCGTGTAAAACCAAGCGTGAGATTAACCATGCCATACACCGATGCAGTGCCTGGGGTATAACTAAAAGCACAGCTGCTTACATGGTTGGCCAGCGGTGCAGTACGCGCACTTGCAAAGGGGTCTTGGCTTGGATCGGTTGCTTGCACCGCTGTGATTGCATAGTCCCAATAGCGCGTTAAGCGCTTCTGCCCATTGCTGAGATCACAGACATAGCTCACGGGCGTATCCACCACATACAAACGCTGAGCGGGCGAGGTGTTGGCAAATAACACAGGACTATTTAGCGTTAATTGTGATTCATTACCATTCGTAGAAAAAGAGACGCTGGTGTTTGGGGGGGTGATAGTGACGGCCCCCGCTACGGTCGTAGCCGTACTATAGACATTCAATCCATCAGTGGGATGATCCGTATCAACACCATAAACCCCCGCATTGTAGACAACCAAACGACAATGATTGGCGACACAGGTGGCATTGGTTGGCGCAGTGTTAAAAAGATCGATAGTATCAAATTGCGTTGAACCAGACCCTGTAAAGTCCAAAGAAGGATGAGGACTGGTCGCACGGTATCGAATGCCTTCTACAACATTGATCCATTCTATGGCTATACGATTGGCATTATTGGGATCTTGTTTCACACGAATGCTGTTGGGTAGGGCTCTTTGTAAATCGGCTCGCATTCTTTCGAAAGCCATTTCGGCAGAATCTAACAAATCTGCTCTATGCCTCACATCACTATAAGCCAGAATAGGATAGGTCATAAACAGTGAAACAACAGCCAGCAAACAGCCTGAAAGCGTGATGGTAATCACAAGCTCAACCAGTGTAAAACCCTGTGTTTTTTGCTGAAAATCATCGCTTAAGCTATTTTTAATCGTCATAATACCCTAATGATTCGTTTTATAGGCACTCATTTGAATCGTTTGCATGCCGCTATGCGACACCGTCACGTCCACACGTGCAACCGCGGCAGAACCACTAAAAGATCCCAAACTTGCTGTCGTGTTATCGACATGCACTGTAACGTTATAATCGCTCAATGCAGCCAGGGAATGACCCAGCTGATCGGTGGGTGACTCACTAAGACCATGGTAATGGCAAATATTGGTATAATTAGCACGTGTTGCAGCAGGACAAGGATTGATCGGAAAATGTCTATTGCCTATTTCCTGCAAATAACTCTCTGCAATCGAAACGGCCTGTTGTACTAAAAGCGGATCAAAGCTTGATAAGATCACGGTATTAATAGATATTAAAGAACCTAACAAGGCAATCGATAGAATGGCCATCGATATCACCAATTCTATTAAGCCTACCCCTTGTGCTGTTTTTTTCATTCGATAAATCCCGTTTCAGGATAAATCGAAAAACTGGATTGATCATCTACCCCTATGCTAATAAGACTCGTGCCTATTTGACAATCGCTGGCACGCAGGGCCTGGCCTAGACGATTAAAATAAATAGGCCATTGACTGGAAAAATTGAGCGTTGTATGAGTGGGTGCAGTTCTTACATAACCCACAACATTGCTCAACGGATCAACAATATCTGAGAAACGGGTGCCAATCGTGCAACTGGAACCTTCGGTTCTTTGCTGCAAGCTAATACTCGCTTCTGTCACAGAAACCTGAATAGAATAACCCGAAGCAACCGCCAATTTTCTGGCATAACGAATCGTGTTTACCACTTCATCCTGATAAAATTTTTGATTATAGGTAGAGAGCGAAAAAAATAAAGGGGTCGCGACGGCAGCTAAAATACCTACGACCACTAAAGTGATGATAGATTCTACCAACGTAAAACCACCCTGTCTTTTTGGATTTTCTATCATAACCACTTTTAACCTTTATTGCCGGTGATTTTCCAAAGATCCCACATAGGCAGAAAAATACCAAGCGCCAGAAGCAAAACTAATGCAGCGATAAAGCTAATGAGTATAGGCTCTATAGAATCGCCTAATTGTTCCACATCGTAATCCACTTCTTCCTCATAAGCATCTGCAATCTGATCCAATAGTTTATCGAGCTCTCCCGTTTCTTCACCAATCGATAGCATTTGTAAGATCAAGGGTGTAAATATGCCAACTTTTGTGGCAGCCACCGTAATAGACTCTCCTCTTTTAATATATTCACACATGGAAACAACTTTCTCGCCCACATAACTGTTATCCGTTGTTTTTGAAATAAGCGCTATCGATTCAAGCAAGGGGACACCCGTTCTAATGGACAAAGCGAAACTTCTAGAAAATCTGGCCATTACAGCCAGATGCATTATCTTTCCAACCAAAGGTATTTTTAACTTAAAGCGATCCCACATTGGACGACCCGCAACACTATTCGTAAATTTTAAAAACCCAACAACAATGAAAACAATGATAGCAATAAGAATATACCAATAGTTCACAAAAAAATGAGAAGAAGCCATTAAAAATTTTGTTGGTAAAGGCAGATCGGTCTTAAACTGGCCAAAAAATTTCGTAAAAGATGGAATCACAAAAACATTCACCAATGCCACTGCTACACCAATAACTATTCCAACAATCATTGGATAACGCATCGCCGCTTTTATTTGCTTGCCTGTTTTTGCATCTCTTGAAAAATGCACCGATAGCTGTTTAAATATCTCATCTAATCCGCCGGTGCTTTCTCCAACGCTCACCAAACTAATCATAAGAGGCGGAAAAACTTTTGGATGCTGGCGCATACCTATAGAAAAAGACTGACCAGACTCCATAAAAGCTAAAATATTAACAAGTGCCTCTTTAAGCTTCTCGTTTTTAGCGCTTTCCAAAACAACATTTACGGAACGCATCATGGGCACACCGGCTTTAATCAGCGTATAAAGCTGACGACTAAAAAAAGTTAAATCTTTTACAGAAGGTGGATTCTCTGTTAAAAAATTTGTTACTTTTTTCAAAAAAGATTTTCTTTTGAGTTTTAATGCTATTGAAATAGGCACAATGCCATTTCTCACCAGCTCTAATGCAACGGTTGATTCATTGGGTGCGGTAACAATTCCCTTGATGGGTTTTCCAACAGAATTTCTACCATGGTATTCAAATTCTGGCATGAATAATCCTTAAGAAACTTCCCCAGTTATTTTAAAGACTTCCGCTAAAGTTGTGATTCCCTCAGAAGCTTTATCGAAAATAAACTGCGTTAACGTTTGGTAACCGACCTGCGTTCGTGTTGCTTTGATAAAAGCATTGGTGTCATTGGTTCTTAGGATATCGGCTAATTCGGGGGTTATTTCTAAGTATTCATAAACGCCAATACGGCCCAAATAGCCACTTTGATTACAGCGCGAACATCCCTTGCCTATTTTAAAAGAAAAAGTGCTATGTTCCTTCGCAGTTAAACCATAAATCCAGGCCTTTTCTTGCTCTGTAGGCATATAGGACGTAATACATCCATCACAAATTTTTCTTGCCAATCGCTGGGCTAAAATACCTCTTAAAGCACCTGCTACTAAAAATCCTTCAGCCCCCATATCAATAAGGCGTACTGCACAACTGGCCGCATCATTGGTATGCAAAGTAGAAAATACCAAATGTCCTGTCATAGCTGATCGCAAACCAATCTTAACGGTCTCCTCGTCACGCATTTCACCCACCATAATCACATCGGGGTCGTGTCGAAGCGTTGCTCGAAGAACAGCCGCAAAATTTAAATCAATACTATTATTAATCTGCACTTGATTAACCCTAGGTAAAACGTATTCCACCGGATCTTCAATGGTAATAATTTTTCTATCGGCCGTATTTAACTCGTTGAGCATAGAATACAAACTGGTTGTTTTTCCGCTACCTGTGGGCCCTGTAACCAAAATAATACCATTAGGCCGACTGATAAGATTTTTAATTTTTGTGAGCATTGCCTTAGGAAATCCTAATTTATCGAGCTTCACAATACCTTTTGATTGATCCATTAAACGAAATACCACAGCCTCTCCAAAATGGACGGGCATAACTGCGGCTCTCACATCAATATTTTTATCTTTCACAGTCACTCTAAACCGACCATCTTGCGGCAAGCGTTTTTCTGAAATATTCATCTCGGCCATCAGTTTTATTCTAAGCACCAAGGCCGATGCAATCTCCTTGCCAGGAATAATGTTTTCATGCAAAATGCCATCTACACGCTGCCTAATCCGCAAGGCGTTCTCATCGGGCTCTATATGAATATCAGAAGCACGCATTTGAACAGCATCTTCGAAAATAGAATCCAAGAGTTTAATCACGGGTGCCGCATTGGCACTAATCGATTTTACTTCTTCTGTTTTATCTTCGCCTTGTTGTATTTCGTCCTTTAGTTCTTTTGCAAAAGAACTAATGTCTTCTGTTTTTCTATAAATGGCGTTAAAAACATGGTTAAGATCGCTTTGTAATACGATGGCTGTTTCTACGTGACTGTTGAGTATTTGTGTTAAGGCATCATAAGCTGCCAGATCAGAAGGATCCGCCATACCCACCAAATAACCGCTTGCGACGGTATCTAACAAAATAGACCCATAGCGTCTCGCTATTTTTTCAGGTAACTTTTGTACCACTTCAGATCTAAAGGAGTATTCTCGCAAATCAATAAAAGGTACATTTAATTGCTTCCCTAGCATTTGTGCAAAATCTAGCTCTGTTAAGCAGCCAAGATGCACCAAAACATCACCTATTTTTCCACCTTTTTCTTTTTGTACATTCAGTGCTTCATTTAGCTGATCCTGCGTAATTTTTCCAGCCTCAATCAGCAAATCGCCAATTTTTATTTTTTTCGTTTTACCAAAAATCATCCCATGTTATCCTTTCAATGCAAGCATACGTTCTTTGGCATATTTCACAATATTCGGATCCACACCCATTTTATCGCTAAGACGTTTGTAACCCTCGAGTGCTGACTCTCGTTCTCCTTCAGACTCTAAGGCTATACTAAGACCTAGCAACCATGCAGAATCATCTGGATCTTTCTCTAACAAACGAAAATATTGCTGCCTGGCCAAATTATAATGGCCTGTTTTCTGATAAATATAGCCCAAAAATGAAATGTACTGTTTATCCTGTCTTTGATGACTCCTCACCTTCGTTAAAAGTTCCAAAGCTTTTTCAGGTGCTTGCCTTTGATCCTCTATAAAAGCCATTAATCTTAAAAAATCAGGATGATATTCATCTACCAACAACCCTTCTAGCAGTAGATTTTGTGCAAAATCCAGTTTGTTTTGCTGCAAATAGAGGGTAGCCAATGCCACTCTGGCAGGATGATAATCAAGTCGTTCGCTTAAAACGCGTAGAAAAAGAGGCTCTGCCTTAACATCATTCCCCTTGGCATAGTGATAGAGCGCCCGTTTATAATCCACGTTCATTTCCTCTGTCACCGATAATTGAGCCGGCCTTTTTTGAAAGGTAAAGGCTTTGGGATCGGTGGTAGTCTTTAGAGCAAGTTCTGTAGGTGGCGTCTGAGAAACTTTAAAACTTTCTAAGGTAGGGGCTAGCACAACGAAAGGTTGGGCTTGGCTTTGTAGTGCGGTACTATGTGTGAGCTCTGAAATCGGCATGGAACTTGTCAGCTCTACAACGGACTGCGGTACCGTCCAGGCGAAAGCGCTGCTAAAACCTAATAGGATCATAACAAAAAAAACGTTTACTATCACGTCATGTGAACCTTTAATGTAATGCATTTTCACGCTCTATAATCTCTTCGTTCATGTCCTGAATTCGACTAAGCGCCTTATCAGCTTCGCGGGCTTCAGCACCGGCATTGGCTATAATGGGTCTTATTAAAATAACCACTTCACTTTTTTGCATGTTTTGGGCTTTTTGGCTAAAGAGCCCACCAATAACCGGCAATTTACCAAGAATCGGAATACCTTCTTTGATATTCATCGTCTTATTTTGAATGAGTCCGCCAATAATAACCATTTCTCCATTACGTGCTTTGACCATACTATCGGACTCTCGCACACTACTTTTTGCCAATTGAACAATCGTTTTTTGACTAGCAAGCGTATACTCCATAGGACTATTTGTAACCGAACTGATAGTTGGATGGATATGTAAGGTTATTTCGTCATCCGCTGTAATTTGAGGGGTTACGTCTAGCGACACACCCGAAAAAAAAGGTGTGAAAGTAACACTCGGTGTGCTTTCTGAGAGTCCGGTACCTGAGGTCGTTGTTGTGCTCGAAACATTGGTAATGTAATACTGATCATCTCCTGCCTTAATAAGTGCTTTTTGATTATTGAGTGTTGAGACTCTTGGATTCGATAAAACATGTACATCGCCCTGTGCTTGCAACAAATCCAAAAAAGCACTAATGTTTTTGTAATTCATGGCCATTGCAACCATACCCCCAAAAGCAGGCACTGCACTACCCGCCAACGAGGTTGTCCCCGTACCAGGCTGCATATTAATAGTACCGGGCAGTCCTTCACTCGAGATTGGGAACCCATTTCCGGTAGCACCAATGCCACCTATAACATTAGCAGCGCCTGACTGAGCTGCACTTAAACGACCACTGATTAATCCCCAGTTAATACCCGCTTGATAGGCTTCATTCAACTGTACCTCAATGATTTTTGCCTCTAAAATAACCTGTCGATTAAGCGAAAGTTGAGCCTTCTTTAGAAAGTCTTCGACGCGTCTTAATTCATCCGGCATCGCTTGCACAATAATCAAACTGGATAAAGGACTGATGGCCACTTTACGACCCTCGGCTGAACCAATAATGGTTTCTACCGCCGTCCTTAATTCTTTCCAAAAATCGCTCGTCGAATTAGTCTTCACCTCGCTACTAGCATCTGCCGCCCCTGCCGATAAACTGCTGGCTGATACTTGCACCGAAGACTTACCATTACGACTGATATCCAGATAATTAACAGGGAAAGCCCGTGTCTGCAGTGTTGCTGGTAAAATCTCTATCCCCTGTGCCGTTTGTCGATAATCAAACCCATAAACATTCTGAATTGTTTCTAAAATCTGTGGAATCGTTACTTTTTTTAACTGTAAGCTAATATTGCCCTGTACGAGTGGGTGCACCGTGATATTGTAGTGGGTGTCCTCCACCAGACTTAAGAAAAAGGTTTGGGCAGGGACTTGATCGGCTACAATATCAAAGCGTTTTTCAAAGAGTGCCTCCTTAGTGCCGGCTATGGGCGACAAAGTGGCACCTAAGCTTTTCCCCAGATCGCCTGAAAACCCTAAGGGATCACCCTGGGTACTGTTTTTTACAGCCTCTATGCTTGGTTTATCCAGCATTTCTTGTGTCTCTGCGGTCATAAACCGTTTTTTTTGAGGCAATTGGCACCCCATTAATAGCATATTAAAGAGTGCCAAAACGCTAAGAAAAAAAGGAATTTTCTTAAAAAACCGAGAATGCATACCAACTTTTCTAAAAGTTCTCATAAAGATACTTCCTTCACCTTCGTATCGAACAAAAGTAATACAGAGTCTTTGTTTTTACCTTCTCTTAAGACCACCTTATAATCCTCAATCGCAATAATTTTTTTAGTGCCCACCCTATCACCCACTTCCACAATTTTTTGGTTAATCACGGCCACCTTATGGGTGCCCGAAATAATAATTGCCTCTAAACGCATAGCATCTGAATCGATCGCCCCCCCTCGGCTGGCTGCCCCCACAAAATCAGAAGGCTTTGTGGGATCTTCTAAAGAAGGTTCTTCGGCTATAGTCCCCAAACCCACAAATAGGAAAAATAAGAAAAAAGTCGATTGAAAACATGATCTTTTTGCGTGCTTATACACCAATCCAATCCTCATCTAAACTTAAAGTATGCATCAGTATCTTTATCTTTGCCTGGGGGTATTTTACAACATCATAATCAATCTCATCCCACACAACACTTAAATGGCGTTTTTCTAAAGACTTTAAAAAATCAAGAGTTTCAAAATAACCACCCAACAGTTCAATCGAAAGACCATGCTCAAAAATACTAAGATTGCCCTTCTCCGTAGAATGCTCTATCGCGCCACCTTTTTGAAAACTATCATTTTTCAGGCTATCGCTCTGATCATTGACGCCTTGTGCACCCTCTGTTTTTTTCTGCACTAAAATCTTTTTTTCTAGACTTTCCATTTTCAACACGATGAGCCCATCACTTTTTTTTATCACCTGTTCCAAAATACTATTCATGTCTTTAGGTGAAACCATACTGGCCGTTCTGTCATGAATTTTTTTATCTAATTCAGCGCTTGTTTTTTTCGCACCATCCACCTGCTGACTCAACCCCTGCTTAGGGTTGCTTTTTACAATATCTGAAGCTTCATTTATTTTAAGCTTCGTTTCTTCTATTTTGCTTTTTACGGCTTTCGCTTGTTTTGAAAAATCTTCCCTGAATCCCGCAAGGCTTTGATCGATGACAAAGCTCCAAAAAATATACAAAAAAACAATCAACGAAACACAAAAAAATATCTTTTTATAAAAAGAAAGATTTTCAAATTTTTTTGAGAATCTTATCATGAATGTATTCATGAAGAGACCTTTTTTGTTTCAACATTAAAAGCGATTTTTTTACTTTTTTCATCCAAAACCATATTAAATAAAGCAAATGTTTTTCCAGAAAAGGCGGATTCCGAGCTTAGGCTTGCTATAAATTGTGTTACAAGCTCCGGGCTCAGGCACTCTCCGCTCAAGAAGAGATAATTTCCGCTGTCTTTAATCACAACCTTATTAACCCATAATCCTTGAATCGTTTTCTTGGCCAGCGATTCAAAATAATTAGAATACCCAATGATTTTCGCATTATCAGACACAGACAAACTTTCAAGCAATACCTTCTTTGATTTATTCTTATCATCATACGACTTTAATTCCTCTAGAATTTTGTCATTGGCTTTTTGTTGCTCGACCTGACCCATCATACTATCAAGATCCTTTTTTTGAACGCTTTGTATTTTTTCAAGCTTTGCAATATCCATTTTATCCTTCACAAAACCATAGATATTATGGACTGTCATCAAAAACAAAACACCCAAACAAACCCAAAAGCCAACAATAAACTGCTTAAAGCTAATACGTTTATCAACTTCTATTTTTTCAACCTTATAAAGGTTTATCTGCTGAATCATTTTTTAAATCCTGATCTTTTAACAGCGCCCCTATCGCACAAAGACATTCTGTTTTTTCCTCGTCACTCATAGTTTTTTCTGTTTTTAGCTTTTCACACGGATCGAAAATATTCACTTCAAAACCCAAAGTGTTTTTTATCGACTCTTGTATTAAAGCAATATTTAACAATGTTGGCGCCAATACGACTGTGTTACTAATATTTTTTCTAAACATACTATTCACATAATCAAAGGAACGGTGAATTTCTAGACATAAAGATTCTAAAGACTTGAGTCCTTCTTCCGAAGCTAGATTATCAAGCGTTAAATCGAAAGAACGTATCATACAAACACTGTTATCTTGACAAAGCATTAAACGACCACCCTGAGCATGCAGTTGAATAAAAGCACAGCCTGCCGTATATTTCGGATCCAGATTGAGAATATTTTTTAAGGCTAACTCTGGAATATCGATACGGGTTAAAACAAGACCGGATGCATGAATAAAACCTTCAATACTGGCAATTTGAGTCTTTCGCATCACCACCGCATAAAGCATATTGAGATTATCTCTGGCTCTTGGAAAAGGTAATTCAAAGGTATCAATCACTGCCTCCTCAATGGGAAAACTTACCAAATCTCTAATAAGCCAAGAAACAGCTTGGGATCGTTCTTGGCTCGCAACGGCAGGCGACTCTACTAAATGCAAACTATATTCTCCAGCTCCAAGCACATACACACAGGCCACACCCTGTAACTGATTGGCCTGTACAAATCTTTGCAAAGCAACCTGCTTGATCCCTGCATCCCCAGAAATAAGGCTTTGAAAAAGCTGCGCCTTAATCACAAAATCCTCTCCCTGACCTATTCCATAAGCGATGGATAAACTTTTAGGGGTCTCATAGATACCTACGAGACCCTCTACTGTCTGCTCTAAGGTTTCTTTTTTTGTTGTTTTTGAACCGAAAGACCAGCGCATTTACCTACCTATTGATGGAAACATAGAGTTATTCTAGTATATCTACTAACTAGTGCAAGTTCACTGTCTATTACTGTCAACCTTTAATGATTGCAGGTATTTTGCTAAGATTCCCCGTAGAATTTGGTAACAAGCCACCTCTCCCTCAAGACGAGAGGCATACACATAGCGCCTAGGAGAGACCTTTTTGAACAAATGCTTTGACTCTATGCGTCATGGAAAATGCACAAGCCTAGCGCTTATCCTAGGTCTTTTGCTTGCAAATAGTGTCTCTGCACTACAATTTCCGCTGCTAGAACAAGGTGATATCATTGGTGCTCTGCAAACAACCACCGTACAAGCGGGCGAATCACTGGGAGAGATCGGTCGAAAATTTGATGTGGGGGTCTATGAGATGATAGAGGCCAACCCTGCTTTAGACCCCTGGGTGCCTACCGTTGGTGCAACGGTCATCCTACCCACCGAGTTTATACTGCCTCGGGTACCCCGCGTAGGACTGGTCCTTAATCTGGCCGAAATGCGTTTGTACTATTTTGATAACAAGGCCCATACTGTCACGACCCATCCTCTGGGCATTGGTAAAAAAGGATGGTCCACACCTTTAGGTGAATCACTGATTACCCATAAAAGGAAAGATCCGCCTTGGTACCCCCCAAAGTCTATACACAAAGAACATCTGGAAAAAAAGGACCCTTTGCCTGCCGTCGTCCCAGGCGGAACCCCGGATAATCCTTTAGGCCTATACGCGCTCTATCTGCATAAAACAGGGCTTTCTGCCAAAGGGGATTTTTTAATCCATGGCACGAATCGCCCGGCAGGCATTGGGGTGCGGGGTACCCATGGCTGTATTCGTCTTTTCCCAGAAGATATTGAGTCTCTTTTCGAACAGATCCCCGTAGGCACACCCGTACGGATCATCCACGAACCCTATAAAGTAGGATGGAAAGACAAGCATTTATATTTAGAAGCACATCAACCATTGACCGAGGCGCACTATGCAGCCTCTGGTAGTCTTGATCGCTTATCGAAAATTATTAATGATGCTATAAAGGAAGCACATTGGGTGAATTGGGGCAGTGCAAAGATGGCCATAAAGCACCCGAATGGGTACCCTGTTCGCATCGATTAAATGAAGCTTTTTGAAAAAAGCTCCCCTGTTAAGAGGAGCTTCGATCGTTCAAGAAACGGCTTACTTGCCGACTCTTTCGTGTTTCATTTTTTCAAGTTTGTGATGCTGATTTTCTGTTTCTGAACAGCAACGCTTTCCGCCACACGCTGTTAAGCAAGCAACCGGTACCAACATACACGCTAAAACAACAACTTTTGCTAAGTTCTTCATAAGACTCCCCTTCTATTCCACTTTATTTTCACAAAAACTGTAAGCTACAGTCTAAGCAATTCTACGTGATTTGCCAAACTATTTGCCTACAGAACCCTTAAAACAACGCCTTTATCGCCTCTCGCGCAGAAATCTGTTGCTGAATCACAGCAAACACTTGTTCTACAATGGGCAAGTTCAGCCCATAATGCTTCGCCAAATCGCGCAATTGCTCCACATTGTACAAGCCTTCGACCACCCCGCCAATACGTGCGAGCGCCTGATCGACACTTAAACCCTCAGCTAAGGCCAAACCGAAGCGCCTATTACGAGACTGATTATCGGTACAGGTTAAAATAACGTCCCCACACCCTGACAGTCCCATAAAAGTCTCTGGTCGAGCGCCCATGGCCATACCCAACTGCATCATTTGCGCCAAGCCCTGCGTCATCAACGCTGCTCTGGCATTAGCGCCAAACTGTACCCCATCCGATAGACCCACAGCAACTGCTAAAACATTTTTAAAAACAGCCCCCAGTTGCACGCCAACAATATCATCACTTAGTTGAATACCAAAACTGGCATTCTCAAAGAGTACCTTCAGTGCCTCTGCAAAAACTTTGTCCTTAGAAGCGATGGTCACAGCGGTGGGTAGACCTAAGGCCACCTCCAGCGCAAAACTAGGGCCCGACAACACCGCATAAGGATAACCGGTACCCAATAAACGTTCCAACACGGTATGCAAGAGCGCCGCCGTACCACGTTCTAAGCCCTTTGTCGCCCATACAATACGATGGACCGGCCGCAGCAAAGGTTGCATAACGGCTAAAAGCACACCAAAGGCTTGACTGGGTACAGCTACCACAATGGTATCGGCATTATTCAAGGCCTCTTCTAAGGACGCATGAATCAATAATTGATCAGGAAAAGCCACCTCGGGTAGATAACGTGTATGACGCCGCTCTTGGCTTAACTGTGCTAATAAAGCAGCGGAATGATCCCATAAACCCACCGGTTGCCGATTTTTAGCCAATAGGATAGCCAACGCTGTTCCCCAAGCACCGGCCCCAAGGACTGCAACCGATCCACCCTGAGCTTTTTGCATACTAAACCCTTGCGCCCTGTGTGCTTTCTATCTGGCCGCTTAGATGCTGGGCATACATGCGATCAAAGTTAATGGGTGGTAACACTAATTGTGGAAATCCCCCCCGTGTTGCCAAGCTCGAAACGGTTTCGCGTGCATAGGGAAACAGTAGCGTGGGACAGGTAGTAGCCAATACTTGCCTTAAGGCTTCGTCTGAAAAATCTTTGGCAGTAAAAGCGCCGGCCTGTTGTAAATCAATCACAAAAGCCACTTGCTCCTGCTCCCCTTCCCCCAACTTCACAGTCACTGTTAAATGTAAAACGACTTCGTAAATATGTTCGGGTTCTGAGAGTACTTGCGATCCCATTTGCAGATCAAAATCGACCTTGGGTTTCCATGCTTGCTGAAAAATCTGCGGCGCATGGGGTGCCTCAAACGATATATCTTTCAAATAAATGCTGTGCACCGAAAATAAAGATCCTTCCGGGCTATCATGCTCGTTCTGTGGGATCCCCTGGCCATTTAAACTGTTTGTGTTCATCGTCTATTTTTCCTTCTGTACCACGGGCAAGCCGTTCGATTTCCACTGTTGCAAACCCCCACCTAATACAACGGCTTTAAAGCCTTGTTGGTTCAACAGCTGCGCTGCTTGCATCGCAGTATGACCTGCCTGACACACAATAATAAGGGGGTGCTTCCGGTATTTTTCCAGACTCTGTATTTTCTTTTCCAACAAGGCCTGTTCGATAGAAAGCGATCCTAATAGATGTCCTTGTGCAAAGGCTGCCTGCGAGCGTATGTCGATCACGACAGCCTGTTGCTGATTCATCCACTGCACTGCTTGTTCAGGTGTAATCTGAAGGATGCCAGAACTGCGATGCTGCCATTCTTGCTGCAAGAACAGTAGCAAAACCAGCACCAAAAGCGTACAAAGTATCCAATGTTTAGTTATAAAATCGACCAACTGCATATTATGATAAACCTGATTTAGGATAAATACTAAAGAATCGGAGTATATCTGAAACACAACTAAAATAATATGTAGGGTTGGGGTGGTGGATAGGAATCAGTTATCATAGCGCATGAATCAAACAACCCTGGTATTAATCATTTTGGATGGTTGGGGAGAAGGCCCCCCCACCGCAGATAATGCGATCGCGCATGCAAAAACACCCACCTGGGATCGGCTATTACGCGAATATCCTCATAGCACCTTATCAGCCTCAGGTGTCGATGTAGGCCTACCCCCAGGCCAAATGGGCAATTCAGAAGTTGGCCATCTTTGTATGGGTTCTGGCAGAGCGCTTTTGCAAGACTTAGGCCTCATCAACGCGGCCATTCAAAATGGCGATTTCGATCGTAATACTGTTTTGCTAAAGGCCTTCAAAGATGCGGCTGAAAAAAAGCGTGTGGTCCATCTTTTAGCTTTGTTATCACCGGGCGGTGTTCATAGTCACGAGAATCATCTTTATGCTGCGATACAACTCGCTGCCAAACAAGGCATTTCACAGATTTGGATCCATGCTTTCTTAGATGGCCGCGATACGCCCCCCAGCAGTGCCAAGGCTTCCATCCTCCAATTGCAAAAGGTATGCAGTGCATTACCTGTCTCAACCCATGCTGCCATTGCTTCCATCAGCGGGCGCTACTATGCCATGGATCGCGACAAACGTTGGGACCGCACACAACGTGTGTATGAATTGCTCACAGAAGGCAAAGCCGCGTGGTCTTGTTCATCAGCCTTAGAAGCGCTTATTTTTGCGTATGCGCGTGGCGAAACCGATGAATTTGTCACGCCAACACGCATTGGTTCAAGCCCCCCCATTCACGCAGATGATCTCGTACTATTCATGAACTTTCGTGCAGACAGAGCTCGGCAGTTAAGTGCTGCCTTAAGCGATCCCCATTTTACAGGTTTTGTTAGAAAAACATGGCTTGCATCGCTACGATTTGTCACGCTCACTGAATACGATTCGAAGTTAAGTGCACAGGTCGCCTTTCCCAAAATGGCCATCCGCCCTGTCTTGGGTGAAATCCTTGCTGCGCATGGTTTAAAACAACTACGTATCGCGGAAACCGAAAAATATGCCCATGTCACTTTCTTTTTTAATGCAGGATTAGAGACACCTTTTGCACAAGAAGATCGTATTCTCATCCCTTCAAAAAAGGAGGCTACCTACGATCAATGTCCTGCCATGTCTGCTTTTGAAATCACAGCGGCTTTGTGTGATGCGATTGAATCTCATCGCTTTGATGTCATTATTTGTAATTATGCCAATGCCGATATGGTAGGACATACCGGCCATTTCAAGGCAACGGTCCAAGCTATTGAAACCCTCGATCAATGCTTGGAAAAAGTGTGCACAACCTTAGAACGTGCGGGTGGCGAATTGATCATGACTGCCGATCATGGCAATGCAGACTGTCTTTTTGATCCCCAAACACACCAAGCCCATACGGCTCATACCACCGCACGTGTCCCTTTTGTCTATGTGGGTAAACCCGCAACCATTCTAAAAGAACAGGGCACGCTCAAAGATATAGCGCCCACCATGCTGCAACTGCTGGGCATTACAATACCCCTCGAGATGTCCGGCACCCCGCTCATTGCCCTAAAAAAAATAGGCGAAACCCTGTAATCCAGATTATACTTTGCAGATTCTACCATTTTCGTTCACTTTTCTTTATTTGGAGTCCCCAATATGCAATTAACAGGGCATCGTTCCCGGGCTATGGCACGAATGGGTTTTTTGGGATGTTTGGTAGGATGCCTTTGTTTATCGCTACCCGGTAGTGTTTTTAGCAAAGAATCGACCGAGAGCAAATTACCCTTAGCCGAGCTACAACGCTTTACCAAAGTCATCGAATATATCAAAGAATACTATGTACAACCGGTCAGCGACGAAAGGCTGTTTGAAAATGCTGTGCGTGGCATGTTATCCGGCTTAGATCCCCATTCCAGTTATTTCGATGCCGAAGAGTTTGCCGATCTCAAAGCCAATACCAGCGGACAGTTTGGGGGATTGGGCGTCGAAGTACTCCCCGAAGATGGCTATATTCGTGTGATTAGCCCCCTCGACGATAGCCCCGCCCAGCGCGCAGGCGTCCAAGCTGGCGATTTAATCGTACGCATCAACGATACCCCTATCAAAGGACTTACCACCCGTGAGGCTATCGAACGTATGCGTGGCGAAAAAGGTTCAAAAGTTAAGTTAACCATTGTACGTCAATCTGAAGCTTCCCCCCTTATCCTCGAGGTAACACGCGAGACTATTCATGTCCAAAGTATTCGCGCAAGAATGCTCGACAAACGTCATGCCTATATTCGTATTGCACAATTTCAAACGAATTCTGGGGATGATCTGATCAAGACGCTCCAAACACTACGAAAAAACAATGGCGATGTCTTAGACGGCATCATCTTAGATCTGCGCAATAATCTGGGTGGCGTGGTTGAAAGTGCGGTGCAAGTAGCCGATACCTTCTTAGATCGAGACAAACTCAAACAATACGATGGGCTTATCGTCTATGCCAAAGGTCGTCTACCCGACACCCAACTCAAAGAAAAAGCCCATGGCACCGATATTTTAAAGGGTGCCCCGATCGTCATACTCATTAATGCAGGCACCGCCTCTGCCTCTGAAATTGTGGCCGGTGCACTCCAGGACTATCGTCGCGCAGTCATTGTGGGCACCCAAAGCTTTGGTAAGGGATCCATGCAAACCGTATTCCCGCTCAAAGATGATCGTGGGCTCAAACTCACCACTCAGCTCTATTACACGCCCTCAGGACGCTCCATTCAAGCCACCGGCATTACGCCCGATATTATTGTCCAAAACCTACAGATCCCAGAACCCAAGAACACGGAAGATACAAGCTCGCTCGTCATCCACGAGGAAAATCTGCTCAGGCATTTAGAAAATGGTAACAAAAAAGAAAAAGGTACCGACACCAAGAACGCGGCCAATACAACAACAGCCCCAACAGGCCATAATCCAGAGGCTAAGGATAATGGCAAGGCTGATAACCTCTTATATACGGATTACCAACTCTATGAAGGCTTGAACCTACTCAAGGCTCTCACGATAGCTGGCAACTCATCGGGTAAGTAATTTAACTAATGTTGTGGGGGGCGGTTGACCCTCCCACAGAACTTCGCTATCATCGCACAACGTATCTATTGTCATGCCCATTTTTCCCCGGTAGCTCAGTTGGTAGAGCACGTGGCTGTTAACCACTAGGTCGGCGGTTCGAGTCCGTCCCGGGGAGCCACAAAAACCCTTAAAAAGGTTTCTATGAAGCTATGAGAGAAACCTCTACTTATGATCAATTATTGTAAATACATTGCCTTCATTGGAACCCTAATTCTTCTCATTGGCTGTTCAATAAACAAAAAGACGTACTCCGCCGAACAGGATTATAGGGCTGAAAAAGCTAAATATTCGGAGTTGATTCGACTTAATCCTAAAGACTATCGCGCTTATCTTAATCGTGGAATTTTTATTTATAATGAGGCCGATAAATGGAAAAATATCAAAGAATTTGAAAAGGTTTATCCTGTTAACTCACACCAATTAGCAACTTTGTTATATTTAATAGATACCAATAAAACGGATGATGCGCTAGAAAAACAACCGGAATTTCAAGATTTAAAATGTTTTTTCTTTGCATTTAAACAGATGTTATGGGATTTTGAGAAGGCTGGTGAAATAAACCCATATGAATCAGAAAAAACTTTTAAATATTTTTGTCTAAAAAACCCTATTATTCTAAAAATGACCCAAGCTTTTTTTGGTACAAAAAAATAATTAAACTTCATCTGTCAGATGATAACTAGTACTTCGCCCGCTGCCGGAATTTTGCATAAAAATGCCTCTGCCTTTTAAATTCTGAATATCTCTAAGCGCTGTATCGTTTGAACACCTTACTAATTTAGCATATTTTGATGTATTCATATGCCCTTTAAAATCATCCTCCAACATGCGATTGATTATACGGCGTTGTCGCTCATTCACAGGGTTTTGATTAATCTTATTCCAAAGTTGAGCCTTAAACATTACCTTGCTCAACGTATCTTCCGCGCTAGAAATAGATCGTCCAAGGCAATCTAAAAACCATTCCAACCAACCCGTTATTTCAGGTGTGCTGCATTGTTGCCTTTCTAGCTGGTTGTAATAGTCTTTACGCTCAAATTCAAATTGCGAGGAAAGACTATAAAAACGATACGCCGTGTTATCCGCACGCGCCAATGCCCTATCAGCAATAGCTCTGGCAATACGGCCATTCCCATCTTCAAAAGGATGAATAGTCACAAACCAAAGATGCGCAATCCCCGCTCTTAAAACGGGATCAACATTATCTGGTTCTTCAAACCATGAAAGAAAGGTTGCCATCTCTTTATGAAGTCTATCTGCACTTGGCGCTTCAAAATGAATTGTTTCATGTCCGATAGGCCCAGAAACAACCTGCATCGGGCCACTATCATCGTTGCGCCAATCCCCAACGACAATGGAATGCATTCCACTACGTCCTGTGGGAAATAAGGCTGCATGCCAATCAAACAAACGTTTCTTGCTAAGGGGTTTTGAAAATGACTGTGTGGCATCAAGCATCATTT
>JACCDN010719010.1_pt1 | contig 47647 bp, 41 predicted proteins | sample 7441691 | NCBI WGS metagenome assembly JACCDN01 (sample SAMN15323439, study PRJNA562643) | freshwater metagenome | isolation source: river surface water | place: USA:Blue River Watershed | collected 2017-08-16 | reverse complement strand
ATGCTAAGAAAAAGTGGACTCTACCTATTAGGGATTGGCCTTTAGCATTGAACCAATTCTTCATACTTTTTCCAGAGAGGTGTAAGGTATGAAAAATCAACTTACACACTTAATCTGACGCCCTCTAGAAGCTGCTGGACATACATTGCTTTATCTTCCTCCATATTCACCTGATCTTAACCATATTGAGAAAAAATGGGCTCAAGCAAAACAAATTATACGTACTACCAATTGCACACTTAACGAACTGTTTGTACATCATTTACCGCAATCACTTTATGACGCTTTAGCTACATCTTTATGTTTTCGTTTGCAACACTTTTTTTGCTGTGATTATAGCATATTCTTGTGTTGCACTTCTCCTTTGATTTTTTAACAAACTATCGTTTATATTTATCACTTAAGGATAATAAGATTATTCATTATTTCTGTTGAGCTAAAAAATACTCATTGTTCTATATTTATAGATGATATATCTTTATTTAACATAGATAGAACATCTTGGGTAATATCTTTTGTATCATCGATATGTATCAAAGCTCTTCTATCAAAAACTATTGAATATTGCTCTTTCTTGATTTTATCTTGTATTATGCGAGATAAATGATCTTGTATTTTTTGGGTAGATTTCAAAAATAAATCATTTAATGAAGAGCGCTTTGCTCTATATTTCTGATTTAATTCATCAAACTCTGAAAGATTTTTTCTTAATTTCGACTCGCATTCTGTTCTTTCAATCAACTTGCATTTAAGTTCTAATTCTTCTCTCTGCTTAGTCAAGAATTTTTCAGCTTTCTGGGCTTCTGAAAAGAAATTACTTCGCTTTGCCTCTATTTTGCTTTCCAAATTCTGAAAAACTTTACTATTTTGTATGACATATTCATAATCTAAAACCGCATAAGAAAAACCATTAGAATCACTATAAGAAATTTGTGTTGTTAACATTAATACTAAAAGAATGATATATCTCATATTTAGAAACTCTTCCCTAATTTCACCCTAAATCTTTCTGTGTCATCATAACGCCTTTTCTTGAAAGGAATTGCATAGTCTAATCTAATATCTACTATTTTTGAATTCCATATTATACCAAGGCCATAGCTCGCTCTTATTGACTTATCATAGTTAATATCTTTATATCCCATAGGATTTCCAAACAATGTACCAGCATCAATAAATGATGCCCCCTTTACACCAACATCAGCAGGCAATCCAATAGGAAATGTCAACTCAGCCGTTCCTATATAATATACTGTTCCACCTAATGATTCTCCTTCTTTTTTATCTCTAGGTCCAATACCAGAAGAATCAAATCCACGAAGTTCATCAGAGCCTATAAAATATCGATCATTAAGCCTTACTTTTTTACCACCTAAGCCCTGTATATGACCAGCAGATGCAAATAACCCTAAAACAACATCTTTCTTATAAACAGGGAAATATTTTTTTGCATTAGCTCCATGTTTTATATATCTAGTATTACCACCAACGCCTGCAAAATCTTGAGAGATTTGTATTCTATACCCTTTAGTAGGAGAAAATTTATCATCTAATCTATCATAAGCCAAAGAATGCCCGACCATAGATGTGATATATTTTCCAGTGGATACATATCTTTTAATTTCATTAGGAACTTTATAAATCTTATCAGACTTTATCATGTAATGGATTGTATGATACAGATGATCCGTTACTTCATATCCTAAATTTAGATCAATTCCGACTGATTTTTCTCTGAAGCTATTACTCTTATAATCTGATTGAGTTTTATGGAACACATCAAACCCCGCTGCCAATGGACGATCTAAGAAATATGGCTCAGTGAAGCCAAAATCTATATTTGTAGATTTTTTAGATTTGCTCAAGCTTAAATCTACTACTTGACCTCTTCCTAGAAAATTACTTTCACTAATTCCAATTTGACCTATTGGACCGTCAGCTGTGCTGTATCCTATTCCGCCATTAATACTACCTGTTGGTTTTTCATCCACCTCAACTTCAACATCTATTTTATTAGAATCCTCAGTAGGTATATTCTTAAAATTAACTTCATTGAAAAACCCAAGATCCCTTATTCTCTGTTGAGACCTCATCAATTTAGTTTGATTATAAGGATCACCTTCATTTATTTTGAATTCTCTTCTGATTACTTTATCTAAAGTTCTAGTGTTATTTTTTATGTCTATTCTGTTGATATAAACCTTGCTGCCTTCACTAATTTTAAATAACACATTTGCCACTTTTGCTTCCTTATCTTTTATTAAGTCAAAGTCTACATCAACAAATGCATATCCTTTATCACCAAGGAAATTAGTTATCGAATCTACATCAGATTCAATTTGTGAAAGATTAAACACTGCACCTTTTTTAAGTTGTATTAGATTCTTCACTTGATCTATCTTTATATTTGGTATCAAGCTTTGAACCTCTGCATCACCATAAGTATATATATCACCTTCTTCTATAGCAAAAGTCAGTATAAACGCATCTTGCTTAGATGAAAGCTCTGTGTCCGCAGAAGAAACTACAAAATCTGCAAATCCCTCATTCATATAAAAACGACGAAGCAGTTCCTGGTCATATACAAGCCTTGTTTCATCATATATATCATCAGATGAGAAAAAATTATAGAATCTATATTCACGAGATGCAATAACAGACGATAGCTTTCTGCTTGTATAACTTTTATTTCCTATAAAATTTATTCTTCTTATTTTTGACTGAGAGCCTTCCGTTATTTCATAAACCAGATTAACCCTGTTATTATCTAACTTAATTATTTGAGGATTTATTTTAACATCATAACGACCCTTTTTATTATACAAACTTATCATCCTTTGAACATCAGACGTCACACCATTTGATGAATAAACGCTGTGCTCAGTCATAGATATTTCTTGCTTCAAATCTTTATCAGATAGCTTCTTGTTACCTTCAAATGCTATTTTATTTACCAATGGATTTTCCGAAACCTGAACCTTTAAAACTCCTTCTGAAGATTCAATTTTGACATCAGAAAAAAAGCCTGTTTTGTATAACGCTTTGAGAGATTCATCTGCAGATTGTGCCGTGTAGGCATCGCCTTGCTTCATAGTCAGGTAAGAAACTATAGTTGCTGTTGAGATTCTGCTATTACCACTCACATCAACTCTAGACACATTTGCAGCATAAGATATTACAGGAAACAATATTGCAATTATTATAAGCTTTCTAAACACGGCAGTCCTCTGTGATTCTTCTATTATTTCCTCGAATTATGATGATACTTAACCAAATTGCAACAGCTTTTTGAGGATAATTTCATTTTTCTTAAGAAACTTATTATTTAGTATTTAAATATCCCAGATAGATTAACTTGATAAAATAGGTTTTATCTATGATTTTATTAATCAAACATGTGAGTAAACAATATACCAGTTAAGTCATATAACAAAAAGATTAACTATTACATTCTTATTTAAGAAGCTTTTCTCGCAAAATATCTCTTGAGAAACCATAACTAAAAGCAATAATGATATTTAAAATTTTCTAAATAGCATCATTGCTCAGATGTTACGTTATTAACTTCTTGCCCCTCTTCCGGAGCTCCAATCGCTTCAGGTTCAGAAGATGTTACATCTCTTGTATTACTTTCATCGCTTTTTGTTAGTATAGATTCTTTCTTAGGAAACGTACTCATTAATGCATATTCGCACAAATCCACAACCAATATGTTGTTTTTTGTTGCTATATCATTAAGCTTCTGAAGACTATCCATAACTTCCTGTGATACAACGCCTCCTCTAGTACTTGAAAGCCAATGAGCCTGGTGTTGAAGTGGATTATTATCTTTTGCTGGGTTACCTATATAAAACGGAACTTGAGTTGTTACACCATTAAAATTACATGGAACTAGAAATTGTTTCATCATACAAGCAATCCATTAGTTGTTAATAAATAATAATCTATATATACATAACATAAAAAGCAACAGTCAATTACGGAACGATAACTATTGACCCATATGAATTTTCAAATGCTTGATGAGCTTCATAAACTTGCTCTAATTTATACATCCCATCAATAGTTACTTCCAGTTGTTGACTCCTAACCATTCCGAAAACTTCCTCTGCGCTCAGTAGAAACTCCTTTCTATTGTGTTTATAATCTTTTATTGTTGGACACGTTAAAAACAATGACTTCTCCTGAAGTTTTGCTAAATGTATCGACCCCAATTTATGGCCTGGTTGATCAAAAATAATAAGCATACCCATAGATCTTAGGCACTCCAATGATTCTGTTATCATCTCTGGATCAACGGAATGATACACAGCATTCAAAAGCAGTCCACCTGTGCATTCCTTTATTTGATCCGCTAAACTTCCTTTGCCATATGTAATTGTGTGATGACACCCTGATTTCTTTGCTATTTCTGCTCCTTTATCATCCTTAACAGCCCCTATCAATAAAGCCCCGGAAGCTGAAACCCACTTCGCCAAATATTGACCAGTTACAGAAGATGCATCATGAACCAATATACCCATACCCTGCACAACCGCAAGAGTTCTATAGGTTAGATAATGTGCAGTAAGCCCTTTTGCAAACGATGCTATTAAAACATCATCAGATATATCATCTGGGGCTTTTACTATATAATTCTCATGCACAACTCGTTTTGTCGAATATGATCCAAAATCTGGCGTCATGTAAACAACCTTATCACCTACGTTATATGCACCAACTTCTTCCCCTACTCTCTCTATTATGCCACAAGCTTCTATACCGCATGTTTTTGTGTTATACTCACCCATTCGGCATTGAATATCTATTTTATTTACACCTATCGCAGTATGCCTTATAAGAACCTCTTTTGGTCCAACTGAAGGATTAGGAGACTCTATAAGATTAAATACGTTTGTGTTTCCATATCCATTCAAAATTATGTTTTTCATATAGCTCCATTGATTTTTCTTACTATTTCATCATAATCATACACCTTACTAATTTTACCTAAAGTAGCAATGGTAGGTCTACTATTTTCTTCGCTAATAATAAATTTCATCATATCGCATACATCTTTTTCTGTGACTTTATTAATTTTCTCAAGAATTTCCTCTGTTGTGATATATCTGTCGAAAGAGGCTATATTGGCCGCCAATTTTTCTGCCCTATGGCTAACACTTTCTTTAGACATTAGCAATGAAGCCTTGATTTGAGCCTTAGCTCTTTCTAATTCAACTGATGATACACTTTGGCAAATTAGATGTATTTGTGATATTGATGCGTCTATCAACAAATTTACATCTTTTTCATTGGTACCTGCAAAGATAGAGAACACACCAGTGTCACAGTAAGTTTGAGAGAAGGATGATATATGGTAAGCTAAACCTAAATTCTCCCTTATTTCTTGGAATAATCTAGAGGACATACCTCCACCAAGTATAAGGGATGCTATACGCTGTATATGAACTCTTTCGTCAGTGTAAGGAAGGGCTTTAAAACCAAGATAAACATTAACCTGCTCAAGATCTTTATGTTTCTTGCTTTCACCTCCTACATAAACCGCAGGCTGAAAGTCTATAATTGGTGAATCAGGTATTTTATTTAGCTTCTTTTGAACAAGATTAGAAAATGTTTTATGATGCAAATTTCCCGATGCGGAAACTATAATCGATCTAGTGTTATACTGCATCTGAACATATTTATATAGATCATCCCTACTAACTGTGTTAATAAATTCTGGTGTGCCCAAAATAGTTCTGCCCAAGGGTTGGTTTGGGTAAGCTGTTTCTTGGAAATTATCTGATATAACAGAATCAGGCATGTCTTGATATTGAGCTATCTCCTGAAGAATAACACCCCTTTCTTTATCCATTTCCTCAGGTGAATATATCGAATTCTGGACTATATCAGTTAATATATCAAGTGCTATAATCCAATCATCTTTTAAGACTTTTGCATAATAAACAGTTTCTTCATATGATGTATATGCATTAAATTGACCGCCTATAGAATCAAATGCTTCTGCTATTTCTTTTGCTGTTCTGGTATTAGTACCTTTAAATGCCATATGCTCTAAAAAATGAGATAATCCATTATAGGATTGATCTTCATTTCTAGCTCCAGTTTTAACAAATATGCATATAGCTATTGTCTCGGCAGATGGTATAAAATCAGATGCTATTATCAAGCCCGAAGATAGCCTCTCTATTGTTGGATTAATCATTGTTAAATTCTTATGTTAATTTTATATAGACAGCATAAGTATCACATCTATCTATGTCAATTAGCGTTTTATAAAATTCGATAAGAGATATATTCAATCTTTTATAAAGTTAAGTAATGTGATATATAGTGAATCACTAATTAGTATATGGATATCATATGGATACCGGCTCAGATTTATGTCGCGGTGTAATTAAAAGGCTATGGGACAAATACTCCATAAACAATGATGTGTCACATATTCCACATCTAAATCAAAAGATTGTTTTAGATCATATAGCAATTATTGATCTTGGCTTTGGATCAAGCACCAGAATTGAGCTTAGCAAATTATTTGAATACTTAGGATTTGAGGTAAAGGGCCATGGATACTTACCAGAAAAAAACAATGATTTTCTATGGATGTGTAAAAAAGGTTCAAATGAATCACTTCCTCAAGATGCATACCCACAAATAGTACTTGGGGATTTTAGAATAGAAACCTTAAATTCCGATGTTAGAAATATCGTGGAAAAATATGGATCTTATCAAGCTAAATTTGATTTTGATAATTTAAGAAGCTTGATGTCGAAAAATTTAGTTTCTGAGGCTGTAGACGCTGTATTCTCATATTTAGAATCTAAATCATGGCCTCTTATAACCAAAGAAGAATACAAATTAGTTGAGCAAGAAAATCAGTTACTAGCATGGGTTTTGATGTTTGGCAGAACTGTAAATCATTTTGGCTTAGACATCCAATTTTCTACAAAATACAGTAGTTTTTCTGAATTCAATCAAGAAATACAAAATATTTCGAACTACGAATACGGACATGTGAAGGGATCTAAATCTGTTGGTATAGAGCAATCATCAAGCCTTGGAAAGGTAACGTCATTAAATGGAATAAACGTTCCTGTAAGAGGACCATTTTTAGAGTTTGTCTGGCGTTATCCAACTAAAGATAATCCAGTATTATGGTGTGATTACTACAGGGGCTTTCTTCCAAATAATGCAAACAAGATAATAGAGTCAGTTTATCTGTTTTTAACTTAACAGAGTTTGTCACTATATCTATATCACGCCATAAATGTTACTCCAAACATCATGTTAAGAATGGCTTCGTCCTGGACTATCTTCAATAACCAGGATGCATAGAATGTCTATCTGTAATAAACATCACCTAAATATGTATAGGTTTATCATAACTGGCCATAGCAGCTTCTTTTATTGCTTCACTTAAACTAGGATGACCATGCGATATGCGAGCAACATCCTCAGACGATGCAGCAAATTCGATTGCGATGACAAGTTCTGCCATCAAGTCACCTGCATTTGCCCCTATTATCTGAGCACCCAATATCCTATCTGTCTTTTTATCAGACAAGATTTTAGCAAAACCCAAGGACTCTCCATTTGTTCTCGCCCTACTATTAGCCATAAATGGGAATTTTCCAATGTTATATTCAACACCGTCTCTTTTTAGATCCGCTTCACTTTTTCCAACCGATGCGATTTCAGGATGAGTGTATACTATACCTGGTATAGCGTTATAGTTCACATGTCCATGTTGACCTGCTATAATTTCTGCAACAGCTATTCCCTCTTCTTCAGCTTTATGTGCTAACATAGGACCTTTTATCACGTCTCCTATAGCATAAATTCCAGAAACATTAGTTTTATAACTAGAATCAACTTCTATTATATTTCTAGCATCCATTTTCACACCTATTGAAGATAGACCTAATCCGTCTGTATAACTTATTCTACCTGCTGCAGACAAAATTATATCAGCTTCTATAATTTCTTTTTTATCGCCAGATTTAGATTCAACCTCGATAATGGCCTTATCTTTTTGCGCTTTTGCACTTAATACCTTTGTATCAGTCATGAATTTTAATCCTTGAGAAGAAAATATCTTATGGGCCTCTCTGCTTATATCTTCATCCATGCCACCTAATATTCTTGAACCGTACTCTATAATTATTACATCAGTGCCTAATCTCGACCACACCGAACCCATTTCAAGGCCTATCACGCCTCCGCCAATCACTACCATTTTTTTAGGCACATAATCTAACTCTAATGCACCAGTAGATGAAACAATCCTTAATTCATCTATAACAACACCAGGTAAAGGTGTTACTTGAGAACCAGTTGCTATAACTATATTATCAGCTGAAATTATTTCCTCATTACCATCACGAGTGATAGATAGTTTTTTTGAATCTAAGAATTTTGCTACACCAATAATTCTAGACACCTTATTTTTCTTAAATAAACCATCTATTCCTTTAGCAAGATCGTTTACAATAGCGTTCTTACGCTCCATCATTTTTTTTAGTGACAGTGAAACATCCTTCACCACAACCCCGAACTCTTCCATATGCTTCGCTTCATGAAATTTATGAGAAGATTGCAACAAAGCTTTAGATGGTATACAGCCAACGTTTAAGCATGTTCCACCCAAACGATCCCTCATCTCTACACAAGCAACTTTCTTACCTAACTGAGATAATTTAATTGCAGCAGTATATCCAGCAGGACCGCCACCTATTACAATAACTTCATAATGACTCATAAATTCTCCTTTATTACTTTTATTTTTGTTTTTGTATGGCCACATTTATCACAAGAGTGAGTAGATAAAACTCTAGAGATCTTTACTTTTACTCCTTCTTTTTCCTGAATGGCTGAGTCTACAACTTTTTCACCAGAATAAGAAAAACACCACAAAGCATTACATTTAGGGCACTTATGTCTATATAGAAGATATGCATATGAAATTGGGATTATCGTAAGAATCAAAACACCAAGGGTTATAATAAATGCAAATATGATATTGGTATGTATCTCTATCCCAAAATATGATATCGGTATAGACATTGAAATCCACAACAGAATGGTCAGCATTAACGACTTATTCAGCGATATTTTTTTCAGAGAATTATTCATTGCTTAGCCTTAGAGTCTTTGTATCTTTTTATATAGACAATAGAAATTAGGCATAAAATTAACACAAGCGCAATGTTTATGTGATGAATATATTTCTTCAGTAATTTTTGCTCTTGTCCTATATAATAGCCTAAGGCAATAACTATCGAGTTCCAGCAAAAGCCTCCTATACCTGTATATATAAAAAATCTCGATACATCCATCTTTGCCACACCAGCAGGAAACGATATAAAATGCTTAACGCCAGGTAATATTCTTCCTATCAAAGTAGATATAGATCCATGTTTTTCAAAAAAACTTTCCATGGAAGATAATCTTTCTGGATTCATGAAGAAATATTTACCATATTTAATAAGCATAGATCTTCCATAAAATCTAGCTATTGCGTAATTGAATGAAGCTCCTCCTATCGTCCCCAAAGTACTAGAAAGAAGGACAAATAAAAGACTCATATCACCCTCAGCTATTAAATAACCAGCTGGAACAAGTGTTATCTCTGAAGGTATAGGAACGAATGTACTCTCTACAAAAGTCATTATAAATATCCCTAAGTAACCTAGAGATTCAACTAATTCTGTTAAATTAACTAATAACTCTACCATAACACCTTACTTTATTTAACTTTCATCGACAATTATATGATAAAATAAATTTTATGCTAGAGAAATTATCCATATATACCAATTATTTGAATTGGCAACAATCTTCCTCTCTTAGTATTAAATCACTTCTAAAATCTTAGCCTCAAAATTTCTAACAAATCTCTCTGGCTGACCAAGTGGAGATCTTAAAATAACGTCTCTCAGCGTTCTTCTTAATGCCCTACGCCTTTCTTTATCATACGCCAATCCAACAGCAATTTTTTTGTATTCTTCAACAGAAGAAGCACATAGATCTGATAATTCAACATTACTTAGATTACTATAACTAATACGCTCAAAAAAACATTGCCCTACAAGAGTAACTAATGGAACTCCCATCCATAAAGTTTCACATGTAGTTGTTCCACCGGTATGAGGAAAGGTGTCAAGTGCTATATCGATATAATTATAGCACTCCAAGTGATTTACATCTGTTGCTATGAACACAATCCTATCTTGTGTTATACCATATTTCCCCATATGCATAATGAAGTTATCCTTAAAAACCTTATATCTTGAATGTTGCCTCACACATAAAAACCTAGAATTAGGTACCATTTTCATAATTTCAGCCCAAGCCGCTATAGCCTCTTGAGTATACTTGTAAGGTGCATTTAAAGTTCCAAAAGTCAGCACACCGCATCTATCTTCTGGAATATCATTTACGATATTCACTTTATCAAATCCCACCTTATCTATTACAACCCAACTTTCGGGCATCACTAGTGGCTTTTCAATTATTAACCTTTGATCTTGGGGTAAGATATATTTATCAGTTAGTATATAATCAATAGATGTTGGAAGGCCTACAGATTGGGGATAACCCAACCAACTCACCTGTATAGGTGCTATCTTATAGGCAAATGCTCCCATTCTGTGATTCGCTGTTATACCACCCATTTCGAAGACTATATCTAATTGATCTTCATACATAAGTTGGGCAACCTCATATTCATGATCATACATCCCATATGAAGTAAATTTATCTGCAGTGTTTTCCATCTCTATCCTAACCTCGTCTGTATAAGGAGATGCAGAATAACAATACACTTCGAACTTAGTCCTATCGATCTTTTCAATCACTGGCCAAGCAAAATAACCAACAGGTGTGTTACTTAGGTATGATGAAAACATACCTATTCTTTTTTTATTGCTTAGCCTCTGCCGAATTTTTTTCTTTATGGGCCTTTTTAACGCCTTTTCCTCTAAACGCTTACCCAAATATTTATGACATTCTATAACTTGAATCCTATCTTCAATACTTTTAACCCTACTCATAGAAAATATAAGAGATGTCAGAGTGCCATCCTCTATAGCATCAAGCATAAGATCTTTTTGATCTCCCAATTTTTCATATTCATCATGACATAAAGATTCAAGAAATAACAGCTGCAATATAGAAGAATAAAAATGCTTTTCTTTAGTAAATTTTAAAAGCCTTCTTCCTATAGAAACGGCAAGATCTAATTCATCAACGCATCCTTTCTTATGTATTATATTCATCAAAAAAAAGCAAAGCTTCTGCATTAAAACAACGCTATCAGGATTTTTAGAGTAATATTCAAGATATAAATTTTTCGCAGACATATTATCTTTAAGTTTATTGGCATAAATATTAGCCAAGCTAATTATAGATTCAATATTATTAGGATTCTGCATAAGGATAGATTTAATTACTTCGATGGCCTCATTAACTCTACCTATATTCTCTAAAACACGAGCCTTAAAAAGTAAGTATGTAATATTATCAGGTACGATTTCTGATAAATACTCTATAAGCTTAAAAGCCTCTGAGTATCTCCTAGTATTATAGTATAGAGCAGCTAAGTTATACTTAACATCTAAGTTTTTATCATCTATTTCTATAGCTTTATTAAAACAAACCTCAGCATCAGCAAACATCATCATCTTAGATAAAACTTTACCCTTTAAGTTATAAGCTGAGACAATATTAGGATCTATCTCTATCGCTGCATTGAATGAATCTATAGCTCTTTCTAATTTTCCAATAGTAATAAATAAATTACCGATATTCATAACAGCAGGAGTAAATTTAGGAGAAATTTCTGCAGCCCTTGTAAAAGCTTTTAGCGCTTCTTGATATTCTTTTTTCCTCTTCAGAACAACCCCTAAGATGTTGAAGATCTGAAAATTTGATGGATATTTTTTTGTTAGAACTTGCAATATATACTTAGCATCATCAAGTTCGTCTTGATTAACTTTTTTTATAACCAAACTCATTAAAGACTCAAGTCCATCGATCTGAAGCAGGGTATATTCTATAAATTTATCTATATCTCCTCTTCCTTTTTCCATATAAAGATCAACCTACTCAACAAAATTTACAAAAGCGATTAACAGAAGCTTTGTTAAGAATATACTACAAAACAGCGGATGTTGTCTATCGAGAATGCCATCATATTTCTGCGCAAGAAGACTCAAGCCAACTTGCTACATCAAGATCTACATGAGGCCTTATAGCTTTTTCCACACTTTTATGATAAGCATTAAGCCACTTTATTTGATTTCTAGAAAGCATAGAAATATCTATTAGCCTTTTATCAAAAGGAACTAACGTTATGGGAATAAATTTTAAAAACCCTTTCTTAGAAGATTCTCTACTAATCATCAAGTTTTCTAACCTTATACCCCATTTTCCTTCAAAATAAACCCCTGGTTCATTAGAAAGAACAGCACTCTCAGGAACTGCAATATTACATATCTTACTTATCCTTAAATCCCCTTCATGAACTGATAAAAACACACCAACACCATGACCTGTTCCATGTGCATAATCTAGACCATTTCTCCATAATGGGGCTCTTGCCACTCCGTCTAATTGCGCTCCAGTAGTTCCTATTGGGAATTCACATGATGATAATTCTATATGAGATTTCAAAACTAGAGTGTAATGATATATCCATTCTTCAGATATCTTACCAATTGGTAACACCCTTGTTACATCGGTAGTACCACCACATTTATACTGACCACCAGAATCTATAAGAAGCAATCCATCTCCTCTTACCAATTTACTATTATTTTTAGATGGAACATAGTGTATTACGGCTCCATTTTCTTTAAATGCAGATATTGTTGAAAAGCTAGGAGAATAAAAAGATGGTATGTCTGACCGAAAATATAATAATTTTTCTGATATTTGGAATTCATCGTAAATGCTATTCATTCGACTTAACCAATGAAGAAATCTGCACATAGCGATCCCATCATAAAGGTGGGCCTCCATCATAGTATCTATCTCTTTTTTTGTTTTTGTTACTCTGATAGAATTTATAGGATTAGTCTTACTGATTTTATTCTTCACTAGATCAGCTATTCCCTTAGATGTTTGTAATAGATCTAGTTCTATTTTTTTATCTTGAATAGAAAGCAAGCGCTTCTTTAGAGCATCTATCGAATTTATTTTCTCCAAAACCCCATTTTTAGATAAAATGCCATAATATAAAGCTATAGGGCTATACATTACATCATCACCACGAATCCCAGATAGCCAACACAACTGCTCTGCCGATGATATAAGCATAAAATCAGCATCTTTATGCATTGCATTTAAGACTTTTTTCGCTCTGTATTGATAGTTTTCATCATATTGGTAATATTTACCAGAAGGAAGATTAGATCTATCAGTCCAAATCTCATCTATCAAATTGCCTTCTATAGAAATAAATTGTGATTCTGAGTGAAAATATTTTTTTATAGAATCTATAGAACTATAAGTATGTATCATAGGATCGTACCCGACCCTTTCAGCATGAATAATATCGTATGCTATTTTTCCTAATTCTCTTATTTCAAAATTATTATCCAGCTCTTTTTTTGCCTGTAATAAATATCTTCCATCTGTATATAGGTATAGTTTTTTAGATGTTATAATAGCTATGCCATTGGATCCTGTAAATCCAGTCAACCAACATAATCTTTTATATGCTTCTGGGACATATTCGTTATTAAATTCATCTGTAGAAGGAATTATATATGCATCTATCCCTGACTTTTTCATCAAAGATCTTAGAGTTGTAATATTAGACTCCATTACTTTAAGCACCACCTCTTCTAGTTTTTAATATAGATTCTACAGTGTTATTGGTAGAGCTATCTCCATTAGATGATCTAACCATGTTTAATATATATTTTTGTATCGATTCATAGTCTACTTCGGTCTGAAGTTGAGATATATTACCTCTTGACTGCATAGATATAAACAGTGGAGTGCTATACCCTACTGGTATAAATGCAAATCTAGATGACACGGCGCACATCTTAGAAGATAAAACACATCTTGCAGCAAGAGCACCACTTACTCTATCAGATTCAAACACTACATCAGTAGTTTCAGCAGTGCCATTTATTATTTTAATGGACGATCTAACAGTATTGAACATACTTTTCCCATATGACATGTAATAACGTACAGACTTCATTTTCTCTGTTACCTCCAATGAGCTTTGAACAGAATCTATAACCTTACCAAAATCCACTCCATTATAAATTAATCTTTTTGATACAGCAGATATTTGTCCATTTAAAGAATTATAGATAGAGTTTAGAGCGGCACCTTTTGTATACAATGTCCCGCTAGCATTTAAATATCCATCCAGCCCCTTGTCTACACCAGAAACATATTTAAACAACATATTTGGGTTTGCATTCATTACTGTAAATGATGCGTTGAAATATGGTACAGCAGTTAAAATGGAAACAACTAAATTTGCTTGTAAAGAACCATATAATAAATCGGAAGATATCTTGTTTATCTTTGCAACACCATTTAAAAGACTGGCATCGAAAGATAGAGATTTCAGGTAATTATCTTCAGATTTTATACTTTGTATATTCACTTTTATATCTGCATCATAACTGCTAGCACCTAAAAAATTAATATCATAGTTAGAAGTTTCAACTTGAGTTTCACGAAACTGTTGCTCTGCTAAATCTTTTGGTTGAGATTCTGCAAAATATGAAGCAATGTAATCTTTGTATCTCTTCTTATACTTAGAAAAATCAGGAAATATATTTGCCATCTTTTTTGTGTCTAGATAAGCAAACTCGATGTTACCCTTTAAATATGGTCTAAAAACTGGAACAGTTAACTCAAAATCAGATTTCATAGACACCCCATCATCTTTCAATGTAAACTGCCTTACTAATAAATTATTCTGAAACAAATCTATAGATGCATAAGCATTAGAAAATGATTCCTTATTGAAAATTAATTCATCTGCTGTTATCTCTAATTTTAAAGGTGTTTTCCAAGTGCGCAACCATCTAAGGTCTTTTGTGAGCTCTGAAAATTTAGTTCCAGTTTTATCAAAATCAGACTTGAATAAATTAAATAGAGTTTCATCGTATAATTTGTCTATTTGGAAGAAATCTAGATCCAATTTCTTAAAACGACATGATGAATCAAGGCTTAATTTACCATCACCATCATCATATGCCGAAGCTTTTCCTACAAATTGAATATCTCCTAAAGATGCCTTTATATCATTTAATGATACGTGGTGAGGTATTAAATCTATATCAAATTTTGTGACAAAGCGTTTAATCGAGAGTAATATCTCATCTTCTATAGAAAGCCATTTAGCTATATTATCAAATTCAGGCAGATCTAAAAACACAGAACTGTTTAGATTAGCTCTAACTTCATTCCTAGCAACTTTCCCATCTATTTTTATGTTCCCTGAATAAGGTAGTTGGCACGAGATTTCATTAATAAGCATTCCACCATCAAACACATCGGCAGAAACTAGAACATTGTTTATTAACTGTTCATTAAATTTTATAGTTTTAACATTCAATGTCAACATCTCAGAAACATCATCTGGCACATAAAAATCAAAATCATTTATAAACTTCACTAGATAAGATTCTAACTCCTTAAGAGTCACTTTATCACGAGGCTTTTCTGGGGTTGAATAAATTCCGTCGACATCTATTTGATCTATAGTAATTTCTGATGAGATATCCAATCCTGAATTCAGATCTATTACAAAATTTCCAGACACATTTTTTATATCTCTAGAATTAATAGATATATTGTCTATAATAATCTTATTAGACTTGACTAATAAGCTGGACGAAAAATTCATCTGATTATTTCTGAAAAATTGCTCTAAAAATTTATTATTTTCTATGAAATGATTGAAATTTTCTGGACTCGAGATTTCAGTAGTAACATCTCCTTTTAGCTCTGGAGACGTGAAAAGATCCTTTAAAACACCGGTAAACTTAGTTGTAATAGCGTTATTAGATAGTGAAAAAGATGAGCTTTCTGCATTACCAGACTCATCTATATTTACAAAATTAGCATTAAAATTAAATCGTTGCCCTGCTATTAATAAATCTGATATAACCTCTAAATCATCACTAGCAACAGACGATCCATACTTAATCGTTGCATTTATATCATCAAATATTAATAACGATTGCATCGTATCTGAAGTAAGTTTACATCTTTCAAGGATCAGAGACCTTAAAACTAAATCCTTAGTTTTCACATGTGATTTCAAGTTTCTTACATCTATAACACCTTCAGAAATCAAAATATTTTTGACATCTATGGCATTATGCAAACCGGAAAAAATAGCAAACGGATTAATGTTCAAATTAATCTTTTTAGCAGATAAAACTAGATTTTTATTTAAATCGTAAATATTGAAATCCTTTATAGATACAGCCAAAGGCAATACCTGAATAACAATATCACCATCGATTTTAGCAGTAAATTGCCCTTCTTTCTCTATATGATTTATTATAGATTCTTTGTGGTTATTGAAATTTACAAACTGAGCACCATAAGATATGAGAGCTATTAATATTGATAAAATCAATAGCGTCCATGATATTTTTTTTATTCGTTCCATTCACTCTTCCAGTTTGAATTAGTAATAATGATTCTATGAAACCTTATAATAGGGGTCAACTATATTTAGTTTAATCTCTACTATTTCTATTGTCTACCTAATACATTCATCAGTGTTTTACTAAAATCTCTTGAAAACTCTCTTGGGTTACCTAATGGATTAGATAATATTTGCTTTCTTAAATTATTTTTTAGATGCCTTCTACGATCTATGTCCTTTGCTAATTGTACAGCTGTACTAGTGTATTCCAACAAACGGAAAGAGCATAAATCACCTAAATCACAATTTGATAAATTGCTATAACTTAATCTTTCAAAAAAAGATGGTCCTACAAGAGTAACAACTGGAACACCCATCCATAAAGCCTCGCATGTGATAGTGCCCCCTGTATGAGGAAATGTGTCTAATGCTATATCTATTTCATCATAATATTTCATGTGATCCGTATGAGTGGCTGCAAATGATATCCTATCACCTGATATACCATGCATATTCATATACTTGCAAAAATTATTTTTCAGAATGCTGGAATCTGCCTCTGGCCTTACATATAAAAATCTAGAATTAGGCACAAGATTCATTATCTCAGCCCAAATAGCAATAACTTTAGGAGTTATTTTATGAGATGCATTCATGCTTCCAAATGTAATATATCCATTTTCATCTTGAGGTATTTTATTTGCAGATGCAATATTCATAAAGCCCACACTCTCATCAATAGAAACCCATGTGGAAGGCAAAAGAAAAGGCTTCTCTATTATAAGATGAGGCGATTCAGGAAGTATATATGGATCTACAACAATATAATCTATCGATTTTTCAAAACCCAAAGAATGTGGATATCCAAGCCAGCTAACTTGAACTGGGGCAGGCCTATATATGCAAGTTTCAGTCTTATTGAACCTAGTCTTCCCCCCTAACTCAAACAAAATATCAACGCTGTCTTCAGCTATTATTTCAGCAACTTGATATGCATTTTGCTCAAGCATATTTTGAAATTTATCAACTCGACCCATAAATTTCATCTGCATTTGATCTGGTGAATATGGAAAAAATGAGTAGCAGTAAATCTCAAATTTATCTCTATCTAAGTGTTCTATAATAGGCCATACAAAATATCCAACAGGATGCATTCTTAAGTCAGATGACATAATGCCTATACGTATTTTACTATTTATTCTCTTTTTAACAGGTCTCTTTAACTGAATGTTCTTCGCTTTGGATTCAACAAATGCACCACATATCCTGTGAGCCCTTAAAAGACGCAACCTATCAATCATATTCTCAACCCTTGAGAGGTTGTAAATAAGAGTCCTGCTTTCATGTATTTTAGACCAATAGTCTATCATATCTTTTTGAGTTCCTAATTTTTCATACATTTCATAATCTAGCAATTTCAACGATATAATTTGTATAACATCTGATACTTCCTCTGTTGAAGATGCGCTATTCAAAAGTTCATTAGCGTATCGATTCGCTTCAGTTATGAATTTATCTTGAGACCCATCTACATCCTTTATATTCAAAAAGAACTGACATAATGTTTTTAACACAGCGATGTTTGAAGGAGCTATTTTATATGCCTTTTTATAGGATTGCAAAGCTTTAACGCTATCTCCACATACTCCATCATATAGATACCCTAATTCAAGAAATGCTATTGTGTCATTAGGATTCAACTCAATTATTTTTTCATATATTTTTATAGCTTCAACACTTCTACCTAAAGCTTTTAACATGGCAACTTTTTTAGACAAGAAAGATATATTATTAGGATTTACAGCAATGCATTTATTTATACATTTAAGTGCCTCTTCATAAAGCTTTTGATTATATAATGCAGCTGAAAGATTTTCTGTTATTATAATATTATCAGGACTTATTACCTGTGCTTCTTTAAGTATTGACTCAGCTATATTGTTTTCTCCAAGTCTGATATGTGCCGATGCTTTCAACATCATTATTTCAGAATTTTTAGGACTAGCAATAAGTGCTTTATTATAACTTTCTAAAGCCTTTCCTAGCTCTGACATTAGCAAATATATATTTCCTATATTAACCCATGCAGCATGCAAATCAGGTCTTAGATTAGCAGCATTATTAAGTATTGAAAATGCCTCTGAATATTTACCCTGCTTCTTTAAAATAACTCCTAAAGTATTCATAAGATTGTATTCTTCAGGAACGAACTTCAACGCGATTAAGGTTAAATTTCTTGCGCAATCTAGCTGATTAACATCAATCAATTTGATAATTATACTTGAAACATCATTAGCCGAACACCCTATCTCCAAAGCTTTTTGAGAATATGATATTGACTCTGAAAACATATTTTTTAAAATAGCTTCCCTTGCTTTATTTAAAAAATCTAGGACTCGATTATAGTTTCCTTCATTAGTAATTTCCAACCCTTCAACCTGATTTAAATAATTATCTGCTTTAAATTGAGACATGGCAAACTAGTTAATCATCAAGAGATGGTAACATCCCCAAAGCTCTTTGATATGTTGTTAACAACATATCCTGCTCATCTAGTTCTTTTTGCTCCATTTTACGCATCTTAATAACCTGCTTCATGATTTTTGGCTCTAATCCAGCAGATTTAGCAGCTGCAAATGCTTCTTTAATGTTTGTTAAAACCTCTACTTTCTCTAATTCAAGACGCTCTATTTGCTCGATATACTGCTTTAATAGCTCAGCATGAACTCCGCCTACTATGTTAGACATAATTACACCTCTTTATAAAATTTACTATGTTTATATTGCACCACAGCGAACTTTATAACCGTACCTAATGCTGCAGTCAAGGGAACAGCTAGTAATACACCAAAAAAACCAAAAAGCCCACCACCTGTAAGTATACCAAACAATAACCAAGCTGGATGCAACCCTACTCTTTCACCTATAATTTTAGGTGAAACAAAATTGCTTTCTATTATATTACCAAATATAAATATACATAACGTTATAACAGTATGATAAAGATCCCCATATTGCATACCCGCTATTAAGGAACATATAATTGCTGAAAACCCTGCACCTAAATATGGAATAACTATTAAGAGCCCACTTAAAAAGCCTAATGCTATTGATGAATCTAACTTCAATATGCTCAAAGCTATCGAATAATATAAAATCATAATAAAGCATGCATATATCTGACCCCTTAAATATCCAGACATTGTAGAATCCATTTCTTTTGCTAACTTTTTAGCTCCTTTTTTATATTTTACCGGGATCAATTCTGATATTTTAGAGATCAATACATACCAGTCCTTCATTATATAAAACGCTATGATTGGTATTAAAATTGAGGCAGTTGCAATGTTAACAGCAACATAACCTGATCTAAAAACATTTGATGCTATCTGCACAGCAACACCAACTAAACCATCTAATGAAGATGCAAATGATTCTTTTATCTTTGTAACAATATCTTCTGGCATTCCATCTATTAAAACTAGAGCTTTATCCAAAAGGTTAAACTCAGAATTAGCTTTATAGTAAGATATCTTCTTCAAAATCAAAATGCTTTGATTATAAATTAAGGGAGATGCGACACATATAACAAGCAAAAAAGAGCAGATAAAAACAAATAGCATGATAAGCACTGAGGCCGATCTAGGTATCTTAAATTTTTGGAGAAAAGAAACTGATGGATGCAATATATAAGCAATAACAAACGATGCAATAAAGTATATGACAGCATTGCTAGCTGCATACAAAGATGCCGCAAATAAAACTAAGTATATTAGTGTGTAATATTGCATTTATTTGTATCTCAATCCCATTTAAGGATACTTTGTAACTTTTCGATCTATTTATCAAGCTTTTTTAGCATCCTAATTATTGACTTTTTAGGACTATCTTCTAATATCAGCTGAAACAAACGTTTTATATTTATTAAAAATGGCAGGTCATTCTAAGTTCAAAAACATCCAACACAGAAAAAACGCTCAAGATAAAAAAAGAGGTAAGATATTTACTAGACTTGTGCGAGATATATTCGTTGCTGCAAAATCTGGTCTACCAGATATTAATTCCAACCCAAAGCTAAGAGTTGCAGTAACGGCAGCACGTACCGCAAATTTGCCTAAGGATAGAATAGATAACGCCATAGACAAAGCTTCTAACCCACAAAACACAAGCAATTATGAAGATATAAGATATGAAGGATATGCAGCTGGTGGTATTGCAATTATAGTTGAATCGATAACTGACAACAGAAATAGAACCGCTTCAGATGTTAGATCCGCATTCACCAAGCATGGTGGCACATTGGGTGAAACTGGAAGCGTAAATTTCATGTTTTCAAAATATGGAGTTATAACTTATCCCATAAATATTGCAACTAATGATGAAATTATGGAAGCTGCTATCGAAGCTGGAGCTGATGACTGTAAATCAGATACCAAAAAACATGAAATATTATGCTCACCAGAAAACTTAGAAGAAGTTACACAAGCTGTAGAAAAGAAATTTGGCAAAGCATATGAATCAGAAATAAAATGGGTTCCATCTGACCCAATATCCTTAGATAAAGAAAAAGGAATTAAGGTTCTTGCACTTATAGAAACTTTAGAAGAAAGCGACGACGTACAATCTGTATTTGGAAATTTCATATTGCCTGAAGAACTTACGGAAGATCTAGATGATCAATAGAGTTATAGGGATAGATCCTGGATTAATGGAGACTGGCTGGGGAGTGATAGAATCATCTGGACAACGCATTAAATACATATCATCTGGTGTTATAAGAACAGAAGCAAGCGACCCTTTACATAAAAGGCTTTTGAAGATTCACATTGATTTGTTAGAAATATTAGACAAATACCACCCTAACACATCAGGGATTGAAGATACTTACGTAAACGTCAACTCTGGCTCCTCGTTAAAACTCTCTCATGCAAGAGCATCAGCAATGCTAACTCTTGCCATAAGGAACTGCCCTGTTATTGAATATCCAGCGAAAACTGTAAAAAAATCACTAGTTGGAAATGGAAAAGCTGAAAAAGAACAAATACAAGCTATGCTGGTTATATTACTTGGTGGCATGTTAGTGAAAAATAAAAACGAAGCTGATGCACTTGCAATAGCTATTTGCCATGCTCACCATATATGATTAGGAGTTTATGATATTTTGATATATATTGTGCAAAATGAAAATTTTTGGTGTTAAAAATGTCTGAATTATTATTAGAAATATTGTCCGAAGAAATTCCAGCAGGCATGGTTTTAGAAGGTGTAAGTAATCTTGATTCCTTACTCCAAAAAGAGCTGGAAAATTTAGCTAACGCTAGCGTAGGGTCAGTTAAACATTACAGTACACCAAGAAGGATAGCTTTATCATACCGTGATATAATTATTAACTCTTCTATAGAAGAAATAAAAGGCCCTAAAATCACAGCCCCAGACCAGGCTATATCGGGTTTCTTATCTAAATACAACATATCAAGTACTGATGATTTGGAAGTTAGAGATGGTGTATATTATTATCAATCAAAAAAAAGGTTATTGCCTTTAAATGAAGCAGTAAAAAAAGCCGTTGAGAATGCAATCGAAAAGTTAGTTTGGCCTAAATCGATGCGATGGGGGACTTATTCTGTAAAATGGGTTAGGCCTATGCACTCGATAATATGCCTATTAGACGGACAAACAATCGATGTGAAATTTGGCCCCATAACTGCTGATAATAAAACTAAAGGACACAGATATCTCAGCTCTGGTGATGTTATAGTATCAAATTGCGATGATTATGCACAAAAACTTAGAGATGCGAACATAGAGCCAGATTACCATACAAGAAAGCAATCTATACTGGATCAGATATCAAAAATATTACCTCAACACTGCTCTCTAAAAAAAGATGATGCATTGCTCGACGAGGTTACAAATTTAGTTGAAAAACCATTTGTAATGCTTGGATCTATAGGACCAGAGCTCATGTCACTGCCTCCAGAGATTTTAATTATTAGCCTTAAGGAAAATCAAAGATACCTGCTTTTAGAAAATGAAAAAGGAGAGTTGGCACCATACTTTATTATAGTTTCCAATATAAGTGGAAGTGAAAATGGAAAGGAAATAATAGAAGGGAACCAGAAAGTTTTGCAGGCTCGTCTATACGATGCTATATTTTTCTACGAACAGGATAAAAAAACACCTTTGTCTTCATTAGTTGATAAATTAAAAGGCATTACATATGAAGTTCAAATAGGTTCTGTTTACAATAAGATTCAGTCTACCATCAATATGGCAAAAAAACTTGCGCCACTATTCAACATAGATATAAAAATAGCAGAAGATATAATTCCTCTATGCAAAGCAGATCTTGTTACTAACGTTGTAAGAGAATTTCCAGAACTTCAAGGCGTAATGGGTTACTACTATGCATTAAACGAAGGTATGTCAAAAGACTCAGCATTAGCTATAAAAGAGCATTATAAACCACAAGGACCTTCTGAGTCTGTGCCCTCTACTAATCTTGGCAGACTAATAGCTTTATCAGATAAGCTTGATGCTATAAAGCAGCTTTTTGACATAGGAATAAAACCTACAAGCTCAAAAGATCCTTTTGCACTAAGAAGAGCTGCAATAGGCTGCTTGAGGATCATTCAAACACAAGGGCTGAACACTGATATTTTACATAATCTAGACCTTGGAGAAGAAGTTGTAACATTTATCTTTGAGCGCTTAAGGCATTTGAACAATTAAGTATTTGTTCCTGATATTCATTAATTACTACACATAACAATACTATATTAATATTTTCATCAAAGTGTTATTGAATCTGTAAAATCTAGAATTATATAGCTAAGATCATATAAAAAGGGCGCGTAAATAAGTGTTAAAAATCTCATCAATTGAGCAATTAGTGGTTCTGGTAATGTATTTAGCTTGAACCCATTTTTTCTCTATTCTAGTGAATTTTTATAAGTAATAACAACAATCAATTTAAATCTGATAAATGAACTTAAGGATGAGTCTGCCAAGTCTGATTTGCATATATTAGCAGAAATAAGATCTTAACAATTAGTTTGCTTAATTGGAAATAGGAAAATGTTATAATACATATGTTCAGTTTTGTTTTTTCATCCTAAACAATATTGTAACTAGTATTATTAGAATTGGAAAAAATTTTAACAATAGAGCATCTAAAATTGTGGGAGGTTCTAAAATTGCATGATCACCATATTTAGCCCTTATAAACAAAAGAATTTCTTCGTCTGTTTGGTTATTTAATATTTTTTGCCTTATTAATCTCCTCATAACATATGATATGTAAGCATCAGAGTCTCTTATTGTTTCTCCGTTACAAACCATACATCTCACTTTGGAAAACAACGATTGAGCTCTATATTCAAGCTTCTGATCTGGTATAGATTGATCTTTTACATCAGAGTATGATATGACGGAGGAAAAAGAACCGAAAATACAGAAGCTTATCAAAAATGAATAAAAAACTTTATTCAGTAGTTCCATCATTAAAATATTCTTTGTTGATCTCAACTTTATATTTTGCTCTCAAATGAGAAATATACTGCTCTATGATAACGCTCCTCTGGTGTCTATCAGGCTGTATCAACCTATTAAGATCAGGAAATTTAGAAACATCTGGGTATATAGTATCGCCAATTAATACAAATATGTAATTTTTCTCGTTATCAAGCTCAATCTGTGAAAATTCCCCTTTTTTCAAATAAGCAATTTTATTTATTATGGCTACAGGCAACATGGATTTTTCATTAGCAGAAAACTTTAGGACGCTAGAATCATATAATACATTAGGAGTTTTTCCAAGCATCAGCTCTGCCTTCAACTGGTCTGCTGCCTTAATCATTCTACTGTCAATAGTATCTTCGCGCCAAAGTGTCATCAACTTTCCTTTAATATCGTTGAACTCCATTTGCTTTGATGGCTCTATTGAATCAGCTCTAACAATAAAATATTTCGACTCTTCAGCAACTGAAACATTAGATGTTTGATTAGCATTCAATGAAAAAGCTGCTTGCAAAAAGTTGTAAGACCTAGAAATAGATCCATCGTTCTTTGCATCATTAATTATATTAGAGACTTTATCTAATTTAAATCCATATTTCGCAGATATACTTTCTATAGATGCACCAGATGAAATTTCAGAGTCCAAAGAACGTAAGAAAGTTGAAAACTTTTCAAAATCTTTTTCATTTTGCATTTGCTCTTTCAAACTTTCTTTTACCTTTTCAAAAGGAAGGAATTCAGAAGGTGTAATTTTCTCTACTAAAAACACGTGATATCCAACAGGCCCTTTTATAGGTTCGCTATATTCATTCTCTTTCATTGAAAACACTACATCAGACATCTCTTTAGTTAGTGATTCTTTTGTTACTTTCGGCATCTTGTAATCAATTTGTTTATACCCGTATTCCTTAACTACAGCCTCGAATGCTTTACCAGCCAACAATGCATCTTTTGCTTTTTGAGCAATCTCTTTAGTTTGCGAAATAACATGGGATATAGCCCTTGTTTCTGGTTGTTCGAACATAAATTTTCTTTGTTCATACCCATCTAACAATTCTTTATCTGATATAACTGACTTTTCTTTTACTACATCACTTGGAGAAAAAGAGACGTAAGTTAGATCACGAGTTTCTTTTGTCATAAAATCATTTTTATGCTTTTCAAGAGTTGCTTTTAACTCTTCATCACTTGCATTATTTGAAACGGAATGATTTTTACGGTTTATTTTGTATAAAGTTAACTCTTTAGATGATTGAGATGAAATCATCAACTGACGAACCTCTTGTGGTGCTAATATAGAATTAGCCGATAGTGAATTAAGCAAAATTTCTAGCATAGATTCATCACGTATCATAGATATAAAATCTTGCTCTGAAATATTCTCTTTTTCCATAAATTCCTGAAAAGCCGCTTTATCGAAAGCCCCATCTTTGTTTTTGAATGCTGGATGCGACATGATTGACTTTTGAACCATACTATCACTTACAACCAAATTTATCTTTTGTGCTTCTAAAAGCAACATCCTCTTATCAATCAAATTGTTTAACACAGATTCATATATACCGTTGTTTACAAGTTGCTCTTGGCTTACAGGGCGGCCTAAATTCTGTGATATGTAAGCTACTTGTCTGTTTAAAGCTTGTATAAACTCTTTCTCACTGCACTTATAGTCTTCTATTTTAAACACATAATCAGATGGTGCTTTTTTGAAAGAATCAACAACTCCAACAAGAACAAATGCAATTATTATAATTCCTAACACTATCTTTATAGCTATAGAATTGCCTACTTTGCTTCTGAAAAAATCCAACATTATGAAATCCTAATTTTAACTTTATATAGCTCAATTCCTACATAAAAAAACATGTAATGTAAAGGACGAAATAACATATGTAGATATAATTATTAAAAACTCTAAAAATCTCACTTCCACTTATTGTAATTAAATGATATTAATCTTAGTGCAAAATAAAAAATGGCATCTACCTTGATAACCTATATACATAATAGAATTTCCATCATTCTCAAGGCGTCTCTCATAGGGATAGTTTTTTTCGTTGCAGCTGTAATATCCATGTTTTACTATTATGCCTCTGAATTGCCCGATTACAGGCAGTTAGAAAACTACGATCCACCATTAGTCAGCAGAATATATGCACATAATGGAAAGCTAATACAAGAATATGCAGATGAAAAGAGGATATACATTGAATACAATGAGATGCCACCTTTAGTGATAAAAGCATTTTTAGCCGCTGAAGACAAAAATTTTTTCGAGCATCAAGGAATTGATTATTATGGTATAATCAGAGCCGCGATAAAAAACATAATATCAGTAGGGCAAAATAAAAACCTTTCTGGAGGCTCTACAATAACACAACAGGTGGTTAAAAATTTCCTTCTGACCAACGAACAATCTATTTCAAGAAAAATAAAGGAAGCGATACTTGCATATAGGATAAGCAAAGTTTACTCAAAAGAGAGAATTTTAGAGCTTTATCTAAATCAAATATTTTTCGGCTATGGTTCGTATGGAATTTATTCAGCAGCTTTGAATTATTTTAATAAGGATCTCAACGAGCTTACAATAGCAGAGGCAGCCATGCTAGCTGCAATGCCAAAAGCCCCTAGTTACGTCAATCCTACGAAAAATAAAGATAGGGCAAAAGCGAGAAGGGATTGGGTTATACAAAGGATGTTGGAAGAAGATTTTATAACTCAGGCAGAGGCGGAAGAATCAATAAAATCAGAAATTAAAATAATGCCTAGAAGGGAAACAGAATTTGCATCAGGTGCTGATTTTTATGCGGAGGCTATAAGATTAAATTTAGTTGAACGATTTGGCGAAAAAAATGTTTACACACAAGGCTATTCTGTTGGAACCTATATGGATGAAGAGATGCAGCGCTCTGCTACTAATAATTTACGAAAAGCATTGCTTAAATATGATAGATCGCACGGATATAGAGGCCCAATAGCAAAAATCAATAATGATAATATTTTAGAAGAGTTTGAAAACTTTAAAATACCTGAATATACTGATAAATATGATGTTGCGATAGTTGTATCAGTCTCTAATGATAGGGTTAAAATCAGGTTAAAAAACAGAAAAGACGGTACAATACCACTAGATAATTTGAAATGGGCAAGAAAACCTAAACCAGAACAGCTTTTAGGTCCTCAAATAAAGAATGCATCAGAAGTTTTATCAAAGGGAGATGTAATATTTGTAAAACTTCAAAACGATAATAACTATACTTTGGAGCAGATACCAGAGGTGGAAGGTGCTGTGCTAGTAATGGAAGTGGGGACAGGAAGAGTTTTAGCGCTCACCGGAGGATACAGCTTCTATAAAAGCAAATTCAATAGAGTTATGCAAGCAGACAGGCAACCAGGGTCTGCCTTCAAACCAATAGTATATTTAACCGCGTTGGAAAATGGTTATGATGAAAACGATATAGTCAGCGATTCTCCCATAAGCGTTCCGCAAGGTGCTGGTATGCCAAATTGGACGCCTAAAAATTATGGACATACCTACCTAGGAGACATAACTTTCAGAAAAGCTTTAGAGAAATCACGTAATATTCCAACTGTAAGAATAGCTTTGGATATAGGAATAGATAAGATAGCAGAAATGTCTAATAGGTTAGATATTTTTGACAAGCCGCCAAAAAATTTATCTGTTGTTTTAGGGGCCCATGAAACAACTTTGCTAAAACTTGTTTCTGCATATAACACGATAGCCAGCGGTGGCAAAAAAATGGCTCCACAATTCATAGATAGAATCTCTGACAGACGTGGAAACATATTATACACTCCTTCATTAGTTGCCATGGAAAAGGGTACTGAATCATCAGTGCCTAAAATATCTTATGTACAAAAGCAAGTTATATCAGAAAATGTAACTCATCAACTTACATCTATATTGGAAGGCGTTGTACAAAATGGAACAGCAGTAAGGGCAAAACAACTTAACATGACAATAGCTGGAAAAACAGGAACAACAAACGATAGTTATGACACATGGTTTATAGGATATACACCCGACATCATAGTTGGTGTGTATATAGGGTTTGATCAACCCAAAACATTAGGTCAAAAAGAAACAGGTGCAAGCCTGCCATTGCCGGTTTTCATAGATTTCATGAAGGATATTATGCCTAGATTAAAAAACAGAAATTTCCCTGCCACAAAAAATGAATATAGAGAAGAAGATATAGAAGTGGTTACAAATGAAAATTTGACAAACAACGAAGATAATTCTAAGTCAAAAGATCTTGGAGGACTTTACTAAACAACAATTTTTATATTAAACATAAAACAGCTCTATCTTCATTTCCGTTTCCTAGCCTAGCCCTCCATTCTTGATTATCATGATGATCTTCAGGTTGATTTACTTCCCTCTCTTGTACGGGGCCATACCATATTTTATCTAGTGTAAATTCTAAAACATCCGCGTGAAAATATATAATTGGCCTTATAATACGATCACTCAAAAAATCAAAAAAGTGGTTTGATAATTCAGATACAATAATTGTAGGTGGGTAATAGTGTTTAGCAACCATTGAAGCAGCTGATGATATAGTTAAGGATTGAATCATAGAAGTTGTTGATTCTGATGCTTTAATCCCAACAAAACTTCCAAATAAAAGCATAATCTGTACGCCCAAAATAAAATCATGCATAGAAACAGGTATTTTACCAGTCGCTACGTATTGAGTACATCTATTTGCAAATGCCATAATAGTGTTTGCTGTTTCTGCAAGATACCTAGCCCAACCCTCGATATAAGGATATCTTTGAGATCTTTCAAGGGCAGCTCTAGCATCGTAAAAATCCTGATCATCATGTATATCGTTTACATCATGTGCTATAATAGCAAGGTTATGACCTGCAGCTTCTACAGCGTCAGCAGCCCTATCCCCTGTTCTTCCTGGCACAAAATGCCCTATTATCATCTGAGAAAATGTCGAAACAGATAGAATTATGCAACCAAAATACCGACCAATTTTACGAAACGGATTTTTTTTCTTTTTAGTTACTGGAAGTGGGTCTGCTTCTATGTTATTTTCTTCAACAGCTTGATGCATAAGGTTCGCATCCTCTACAGCTATTTCGGGCCTAATCACCCTCACTTCTTCTTGATTTTGATTGTTATTATTGATATCAACAGGTATATCTTGTACCTCTTCAGGTTGATTATTTTCTTTCTTCTTAAATCGTGAAAAAAATTTTTTGACTGAGCTAGGTATCTTCATGATGCTTACCATCTATAATATTGAAAGCCATCTAAGGATAAAAACTTTTAAGTTAGCTTTATTATAAGATGATACCAATCATTTAGTTAATAAACCGTAAATTTCCTTTGTTATGTAATAATTTTTGCTTTCATACTTCTGTCGAAAATATGGTGTTTTCTAATATAGCATATATAGTCTTTCAAGAAAATCAGGCATCTTGAACAGATATAATATTCTAGATCTATGATTATTTAGTATCTAACTTGCTTTTTAGTATATCATTAACGATAGAAGGGTTAGCCTTTCCTTGAGAAACTTTCATAACTTGGCCAACGAAGAATCCAAAAAGCTTGTCTTTGCCAGACCTATATTCTGCAACTTTTTCTGTGTTGCTAGCAATTACATCTTCTATCATTTTTTCTAAAGCAGATGTGTCTGAAACTTGCAATAATCCATGCTTTTCAACAATATCCTCTGGCTCTCCACCTTGATTAAACATTATGTCAAAAACATTTTTCGCTATCTTTCCAGATATTGTTCCATTAGTAATTAACGATATTAGCTTAGCCAATTGACTAGCCCTAACAGGTGATTCTGCTATTGACTTATCAGCAGCATTAAGCCTTCCAAACAGTTCAGCTGTTATCCAATTTGCAGCTAACTTTGGATCGCTGTGCGATATAACCTCTTCAAAATATGTGGCAGTTGCTTTTTCAGCAACTATAACAGATGCATCATATGGTGTAAGTCCCAATTCAGATACATATCTAGCTTTTTTAGCATCAGGGAGCTCTGGCATTGAGTTCTTCACTCCATCCACAAATTCAGCCTCTAATCGCAAAGGCAATAAATCTGGGTCTCTAAAATATCTATAATCATGGGCATCTTCTTTAGATCTCATGGATCTTGTTTCATTATTGACAGAATCAAATAATCTTGTTTCCTGTTTTACAACTCCACCATTTTCCAAAATAGCTACTTGACGTTCGGCTTCAAAATCAATCGCCTTTGTCAGGTATTTAACAGAGTTTACGTTTTTTATTTCAGCCCTAGTACCAAATTCTTTCTGACCAATACGCCTTACAGAAACGTTTGCATCGCAACGCATTGATCCCTTTTCCATATCACCATCACATGTGCCAAGATATCTAACGATAGATCTTATTTTTTTTAGATATTCTCCAGCTTCTTCGCTACTTCTTATATCTGGCTCACTTACTATCTCCATTAATGCAACACCAGCCCTATTTAAATCTATAAAGCTTTCTGTAGGACTTTGATCGTGCATACTTTTACCAGCATCTTGCTCAAGATGTATCCTTGTTATACCAATTTTTTTCACTGATCCATCTGGCATATCAATGCTAATTTCCCCTTTTCCAACTATAGGATGTGCATATTGAGTGATTTGATATCCTTGAGGCAAATCAGCATAGAAATAATTCTTTCTATCAAATTCAGAATATAAATTGATGTTTGCATTTAATCCCAATCCAGTTCTAACTGCCTGTTCAACACATTTCTCGTTAAGAACTGGCAACATTCCTGGCATAGCAGCATCGAAGAAGGAAACTTGAGAGTTTGGGGCTGCACCAAATTCCGTAGGACTTCCAGAAAATAATTTCGATTCAGATGAAACTTGAGCATGTATTTCCAAGCCTATAACTATTTCCCAATCTCCGGTGTTACCTTTTATTATTTGAGAAGACATAAACATATTCTATATAGTTGATCTGGATAATATAATTAGCAGCTTTCCTATATTGCAGCAAGAAATATTTGGTTTTATTCCTGAGAAAAGAAATTCTTATAAAACCTTCATGGAAGTATTAGGATCTTTTTTTGTGACCCAACTTAAAAATTGGGTCGTAGAGTCAACCTGATCATCATGAGATGATCCAGGAAACGAAAAAAGCTCAGCTTCATACTCAGCTAACCAGTGATGTGATACAGGAAAATATATTTTCCTGGCTTCAAATAAAGGAGAAACTATTATAGCACGTGTCACCTTATCTTGCTTTGGTGATATACCTATCACTGGCTGAGAAATTATAGAACGAAGTTCTTCCAGTAATTGCTGACCACTGGCCTTATCTTCTATCAAAATAGCAGAAGGCATATAGTTTTGAGCATGTTCTATTGTTATATGTTTTAAATCTACATAGCTTACTTTCTTTCGCAACACATCAACAAGATAAAAGCTATTTTCATACACCTTCCACGTTGTGCAAACACTATAATCGTTATTCAACCCAGCCTTTGCTGCGCAATCCCAGCTTTGCACTAAATATCCAGATGATGGCAAAGATTCATAACGATTTATCCAAGAAGATTTAAATAATTGCGAATCAGTGTTTATCGGTTCTTGCATATATTGTGCATTATAAGCAACGCTACCTAATTCTTGTTTTAAAGCCTCTATATCCTCTTCTTTGAAGCCATTTAAAGTTTCTCCTATTGTGAAATCATATGTTAATCCATTAAGTTCATATGTATTTTTTTTATGAGATATCACAGGTATTTTTAGTTGCTTAAATATCTTCTTTCCTAAAAGATGATGCGTTAAATCCATGCTGTGTAATCTTTGCATTATTAGAACTATAACTCCTTTTTTTCTATTGTTTAATCTAGAAGACAATGTTTGATCGTACCAATCGTTTATTTTCTTTTGTGATTTTTTATTTGAAGCTTGATAAGGAGTTTGTGGATCATCTAATATTATTATATCTGCACCTTCTCCAGTTAGAGTTCCGCATATTGATGTGGCATATCTAAATCCGTGCATAGTTGTATAAAATTTCCTTTGAGTATTTTTACCTTTTGGTATTATAGTGTTAGGGAACATATCCTTATACCAATCACTTTGCATAACATCTCTGCAATCAAGTGAATGTTTAACAGATAGTGAGTTACTATATGAAACAACTATTATCTTTTTTGTTGGATCTATTCCCAGTATCCAAGCAGGCCATGCAACACTAATACATAAAGATTTTAGGCTTCTTGGTGGTACATTAACTATTAATCTTTTTATTTTCCCATCTTCAACATCCTTTAAGTATTCCGCCATAAGTTGTATGTTCCAACTATTCATAAAGTCATACGCAGGATTTATTGTATAAAACACTTTTTCTAAAAATTGCAAAAAATTCTTGTTATTTGAATTTACAATGCAATCTGGAGTGTAATTTTTATACTCAGGACAAATATCTTTCCTAAAAATAGAATCAGGGGGAAACATTGTATGCAGCCAAAATTTAATAGGCGGTTATCATACCAATCTTCTTCGGCAAAGCACAAGCCCCAGATCAATAGCCCTTTAGGCTCACTTGTTATATCTCATTTGCCTTGCGCGAGATATAATCTTCTCTTCTATTTCTTGAGATAAGCCGTTACTAACCTTAGCTTCTTCCCAACTATTTCCTTTTCTTACTTGCTTAAATGCAGAAACCTTAACACCATCTGGTCTTAATTCTGATCCTATAATCACTATGTTTAATTTAAATCTCTCGTTAGGATTGCCTTTTAGGGATTGCCAATCGGTTATAATAGTTCCACCGAATGGATCTGCTGAAAGCAAAGGCATTGTGTATACAGTATCAAGGGTAGCTCTCCATAAATAGCTGTTAACGCCTATACCATTTGAACCAGGTGACCTGCGAGACTTGTTGCCAAAAAGAACTATTCCATCTTCCCCAGTCAGCCTACCCATTCTTTCAGTTTCTAATTCGTCTTTGCTCTTGGGGTAAGTGTGCTCTACCTTACTCTTACCAGAGCAGGAGGTCAAAAGTGCTAGTGTTGAAGCAAGCACAAAAAACGAAAGAAGAGATTTTTTCATTTTGGTATCCAAAAATATAATATTTAAACAGATTATATATTAGGCTTTATCATTGTCAATCTGTTTTACAGAGACATAAGTTATAGATTTTTAGGCCTCTAAACCAATTAACCTCTTATACACCCTATCTCTCCCTAATATAACTAAAACACGCCTTAACTCTGGCCCATGATCCATATTTGTTAATGCTCTTCTTATTGGCATAAAAAGCTCTTTCCCAGATCTTCCTGTTTTCGCTTTAACTGCGGTCATCCACTTGTCCCACGTATCGTTTGCGAACTCTCCTTCAGGTAACAAATCAGATGCAATTAGACGATAGTCCATATCATCTTTTGTTGGAGCTATTTTAGTACAACAAACAGAATACCAATCTTTCACATCTCTAATATTAGATATGTTAGACCTAATGGAAATCCAAAAGTCTTCAGTAATATTATCTACTCCCATATTCTTCAAGTCATCTGCAACATCAGAAAGTTCTTGATTATGTATGATCTGGGCATTTAATCTTGATATATCTGAGATATCATAAGTTACTGTGGACTTAGACTGCTTAGATAAAGAAAATTTTTCTATCAATTCTTCTAAATTACGACTAGGGGATATAGAATCTGATGTGCCCATCTTGGCTAAAAGACTTAATATAGCCATCTTGTCATATCCCTCTTCACGAAGAGCTCTAATTTCAAATCCACCATCTCGTTTTGATATACCTCCATCCTTTGATTTTAATAATGACGTGTGAGCAAAAGATGGTACAGGTGCTTCCATAGCTTTGAATAGCTGTATATGTATAGCGCTGTTGGTTATATGGTCTTCACCTCTGATTATGTGAGAAATTTGAAATTCTATATCATCTATAACAGATGCTATTGAGTAAGTCATAGATCCGTCTCCCCTTATCAAAACAGGGTCGCTTAGATTTTTTGTTTCAAATGTTAAATGCCCTCTAATAAGATCGTCCCATTCTATCTTGCCTTCACTAAGTAAGAATCTGTAATGTGGAGATATTCCTTGACTAATAATCGCTTCTTTTTCCTTATTTGAAAGATTAAGAGCAGATCTATCATATATTGGTGGCTTGTTTTGTCCCAATAGCAATTTCTTTTTTATTTGCAGCTCTTCTGCCGTTTCATAGCAAGGATAAAGCCTTCCATCTTTTATCATTCTTTCTTTAGCTGCAGTATAACGATCCATCCTCTGAGATTGCACAACTTCTTGATCCCAATCTAAACCCAACCAGCTTAGATCTTCTTTTATAGCATCAACGTATTCTTGCTTAGATCTCTCTATATCTGTGTCGTCTATTCTCAATATAAATTTGCCATTATTAGCACGTGCAAAAATCCATGTTATTAAAGCGGTTCTTGCATTTCCAACATGTAAAAACCCTGTTGGACTAGGGGCAAATCTTGTTATAACGCTCATATTACTTTTATATAAATCATAATTTGAAGGATATTACCATCAATTATATAAAACTGCAAACATAGTTCCTAAGGATTTTGCCCAATATTCAAATCAAGATACAGGTACAAAATATTTTTTAAAATAAATCATTAATATATAAAAATAATGTTGCATATTTTAATTGCTTTATGATAGCTTTTTATTACATAAGATAAACCCTATTACGGATTGCCAGTATGACAAACAAAAACTTTTTCCAAAATCTCTTCTCTTTTCAATTTCCAGATTTCTCATCTGCCAAAGAACATATGAGCAAAGGATTGCAAGCAATCAATTCCATGAATCAAGTCGCAGTAGAACTTGCACAAACATCGACACGTAAAAATGCTGAGGCATCTCAAAAGCAATTTCAAAAAACATTTGAAGTAGCTAAGGAAGCTTTCGCTTTATCTTCTCCAGAAGATTTGCAAGGCCTTCAATCTCAATATTTCTCTGAAGCCCTAAATACATCTTGCCAACATGCTAAAGAAATGATGGAGCTAACCAGTAATGCTGGCCATGAAATGATAGACATGTTTAAAGAGTCTGTGAAGCATATGTATCCTAAGCAATCAGAATCTCAAGCAATGAAGAAAGCGAAATAATTTCAAACGGCGTTATAGATTTTTACATAGATTTGATTGGCTTATCGAAGTCAATCATTCTTTTATATTTTGCAATTTTTTGTGAAGTAGAAATCTAGAATAATACTTACTTACCCACGCTTCATCTTTCAAGACAATATGAGTTTTTTATATTATCACTTTGATCAGAAAAAACACTATACTCACTTATACAGATTCACACATCAACAATTACAAAAGCTATATATAATGCAGAATCGCTTGAATATATATTTTGCAGTTATATAGAAATCTAATAATATAGGATTGGAACTTATACATTCCTCTTTTTAATTTATCAAAAACAGTTCTATTTTCCTCAGATATAGCTTCAGTTTTCCCTATATCAGATTCACCAAATGTTTGCTTTACAAGCCTTGGGTTTTCAACACCAGTAAATTTCAGGTCAAATTCCCAGGCTCTTGTAAAGTAATGATCCAGAGGCATACGCATAGGAAAGGCCTTCTTCAACAAATTATATGCAGCCCTCCTGTTGATAATATAAGCACCAGAATGTGTGACTTCTGCCAAATAAACAACCAACTCTTGGTCATTTTTTAATTTCTTTATGATCAGTGGAAGGCCATTATGTCTCTGCTCTAAGCTGACAATGTCCCAAAATGAAGGTGTTTCTATTAAATCACCTATTACTAATTTAACTCTGCCTGGATCGAAGCTGATATCATCTTCAAAGACAACTGCAAATTCAAATCCTGATTTTAAAAACTCTTCCCAAACCTTAACGTGGCTTAAGTAACACCCTATTGTCCCACCATTTGGCAATCTACTTAAAAATGATTTATATGTTTTTACATCTACTTTTGCATCTATTTCCTCTTTTGACATTTTACGTCCATCAACTGCACCTATGCGAATTTGAGGAAAACCTAAAGATTTTATATTATCTTTTATATATTCATATCTTTCTTTAGAGGCCTCTAGATTAATTACATATACGCCTATTGAATTTTTTTTAACACCTATATCGTTTACGTCCCCTTTTAATTCTACCGAATCAAAAACGAAGTACCCAACTGGCAATACTAGAATAAGTGTCAGTGAGATGAACAATACAAGCTTAACAGCTTTCAAAAGCATGACTTATAACTATTGGGTTTAAAAGCAAGATATTACAATATCATTTATATAAATGCAATTCCCACAAATACAAGTAACAATCAATTTATATATAAAAAATCCCCCACGGATAAATCCGCAGGGGATAAAAGCATAGTCTAAATTTCTAAATTATTAGAAGTTTACACGAGCACCAAGCAAGAATGCATGAGAAGCACCTGGAACTAGAGAACTTTTACTTTTTGATTTTTTGAATGTATTTCCTGTGAATCTGTAACCAGCATCTAAAAACACACCTGAAGTAACTTCATAAGCAGCACCTAGGCCAGCTTGGTATGCAAATGCAGTTTTTGTTTTTACTTTGGCGGTTAAGGCTTCACCAGATGCCTTAGCACTAACAGAAAGTAAACCAAGCCCAACTGTCACGTAAGGAACAACATCCATACCTGTGAAGTCGTAGTATCCGTTCACCATACCTGTGTATGTAGAAACTTTTAATTTTGAATCTGTTTTTTTACCATTCTTTTTTACTTTACCAGATGTTGAAGGTGTGAAACCGAAATTTACATCCATTCTAACTTGGTCAGTGTAGTAATAACCAAGACCTAAATTACCTGTAAAGCCATTGTTTTTAGACTTAAAAGAATCAGTTGAGCCAACTAGATGGACTTTAGGAGAAGATATAGCATAACCAGCGTCTACTCTGCCGTACATGTCACCAGCAGCTGCAAAAGCAGAAGAAGCAACAACAGAAGCAACAACAGAAGCAACAACTGCAGAAACGATTTTTAATTTTTTCATTTTTATTTCCTTTAAATTAGGGTTTTAAATAAGACACATATTCCTTATCTCATAAGACATAAGATTATACAATCATTATTTTTCGTGTAAAGCTTCTAGATACGCACTGCAACAGCAAGACCATGAAACACAGGGATCGTCAAACCAAGGAAAAACCTAGAGTTACCAAGCATAGAATTAAAATCACTCACACCTTTTTCCATCGAAGAAAGCTCAGCACTGTTGCAATTAAGCCACACCTCTGAGAATAGCAAAGCATCGTCTGCAATCAAAACTCCACCTTTTCTTAAAAGCCGTGCAGCATGCTCTAAATAAAGTGGGTATGCTGATTTATTAGCATCTATGAAGATTAAGTCATAACGCCCCTCTTCTAAAGCAGGCAAAACATCTGCTGCATCCGCGTTTAATATATTAACTCTTCTGTCTTCACCTATATTTCCTATAGCTATGTTATATGCATCTCTGGATTTCTCAATACTCAACAACTCTCCATCATTTGGCAGAGCAGATAAAATCCATGAAGTTGAATAGCCATGCATCGCCCCTATTTCTAGAACATGCTTTGCATTTATCATCTTTACAATCATCTGTATAAACTTCCCCTCTATAGGAGAAACCTGAACATCACTCCTAGCACCGGCACTATTTCTAAACTCTGGAGCATCTCCACAAAAAACTTCTTCTATATATTTTAAATCCTTTTGTGTGATCTCTTTATACCTCATTTAAATGCCTGTATATTCCTTTACAAGGCTGATAATAGCTTCAGAACTTTTCAAATGTATATCGCTTTTAGCATTACGACCCATCTGAGCAACCGCCTTAGGATTCTTAATCAAGCCAGATAAAACATCTATTAACTGATCAACCATCTTATCTGATTCATTAATTATTATTGCAGCATCTCTTTTTGCTAAAGAATTGGCATTATGGGTTTGATGATCGTCTTTTGCAGCTGCAAATGGTATTAATATAGATGGCTTTCCTAGGGTTTCTATCTCACTGATGGTCCCAGCCCCTGCCCTTGCTATAACTAAATCGGCCTTGAACATCAATTCACCTATATTTATTTTATCGCTCGAATTATCAGAAAAAAAGGTCGATACTGTAAAATCTTTAACCATGCCGCTATATAACGATTTAGCCATTTCAACCTGCTCTTGCCTAACCTGCTGCCAAACTGAAATAGTACTACGTATATCTTCTGGCAAAGATATGATTGCCTTGGGCACAGCCTCAGATATCACTTTAGCACCTTGACTACCACCTATTACTAGTATATTGAAACCATCATAATCTATTCTTTTCTTTGATGAAAATTTAGATATACATTCTCTAACTGGAGTTCCAGTTATCTTCAGTTTATTTATAAAAGCTTTATCAACACCTATAACATTATTGAAACTCACCATAGCAGCTTTTGAAAATGGCAAAAACCATTTGTTTGTTCTGCCCATCACAGAGTTAGATTCATGAATAATTACTGGTATGCGGCATAGAAAAGCAGCAATAATAGTGGGGAACGATGCATAGCCACCAAACCCAACTATCACTGATGGTTTATTACGCAGGAACATTGAAAGAATCTTCCCGATAGAAAATGCAAACTTATTCAACTCTAGTGGCAGAGAGAAAAAACGCTTTATACTAGGCCTTATAGTAGGTATCACAAGCATCCCATCAGCTAATGAGGCTTTTTCTATAAAAAAAGAGCCACGCGTGTCTGTTACAAACAAAACTTTGTACTTTCTTGAATATGATAATGCTCTCCTCAACGATTCAGCTGGAAATATATGACCACCAGTTCCACCTGCCGTTATAACAATGTAAGGCTTTTTTTTATCCATTATCTATACTTGAAATAAATTTTCCAAAATCTGCAGCTTCTGCAAAATCCATGTATACAGAGGCATACCTTATACAAGCAACGCTATCTAGCTGAGCTAATTCCTTCATAACTAGTTTTCCTATAGTTTCTGAGGGTATATCACCATCGCCAAATTTCTCTAATTTACTAGTTATAGATGATACAATCTGCTCTAGCTGCTCGTCTGATATCGGTCGTTTTCTGCATGCTATTTCCATAGACCTTAACAACTTTCTGTTGTCAAACAATTTTACGATGCCGCTTTTTTTAAGAACACGCAATTCTTTGATATCCATACGCTCATGCGTTGTGAATCTCGCACCGCAATTAAAACAAGAGCGCCTTCTCTTAACTATAGCACCATCTTCCGATGGCCTAGTATCTTTGACTTGTGTATCATGAAAACCGCAAAATGGACAACGCACGAAAAAACATCTCCTTTAATATGATAATCGAAATATTAAATATGATTTAAATCTTTGCAAGCACTTTATTAAAATAACTAAAAATCTGGGTCGCTATAATGTATGGGAGGAACTATACCTGGTATCAGATCATGCAGTATAGACCTGAAACTCGGCCTAGATTTAATAAGAGCGTACCACTCTTTTATTCTGTGGCTCTTATCCCAATTAATATCGTTTGTAAAATCTAAAACAGAAATCTGAGCTGCGGCCGATATATCTGATAATGTAACCTTCTCTCCAGAAAGATATATATTTCTATCCAATAAATGCTCGATATATCTCATGTGAGACTCTAAATTCTTTTTCGCAGCTCTTATGAAATCAGAATTTGGTGCGCCGCTCCCCTGAGCTGGCTTTATTATCTTTTCTAAAATAATATATCGAGTCACTTCTGTGTAAAACTTATCATCAAACCATTCGCTGACTTTACGAACATTCACCCTAGATGAAATTGCATCACCAATAAGGCTAGGCTCAGGATAATTTTCTTCAATAAACTCAAATATCGTATTTCTTCCATATATCACCAAGCCATCTTCTGTTTTTATAACCGGAGTTTCGCCCCTAGGATTCATCTTTAAAAACGAAGCCCTTCTTTCCCAATATTTTTCCTGAAATAACTCAAATTCGACAGCTTTTTCCCTCAATGCTATTCGCAATTTTCTTGAAAAAGGACATAAAGGAAAATGATATATCTCAAGCATCGCTATAACCTTCAAAATACAAATGTCTCATCATAGCAACTCTTTTGGTAATTTGAATTTTACGTTTTCATCCAAGCCTGATTGCTCCTCTATGAAAATATTAAACATAGACTTCAACCTGTACAAAACATCTTCTAATAATATCTCAGGCGCTGAAGCACCAGCTGTAATTCCTATAACCTCTGCTTTATCAAACATCTCTTGAGATATCTCTAAGGCTGTGTTTATTAAATATGATCTCACTCCTAATTCTTCTGCAAGATCTCTTAATCTATTCGAGTTAGAGCTGTTTTTAGCACCAATAACCAACAAAACGTCCACATCTTTTGCAATATTTCTCACAGCGTTTTGCCTGTTCTGAGTAGCATAACATATGTCTTTTAGTTCTGGTCCTTGTATATTTGGGAATCTCTTTTTCAAAACAGATATAATCTCACTTGTATCATCAACACTCAATGTAGTTTGCGTAACATAAGCTAAGTTATCAGGATTCTTAGGCACTATGCTTTCTGCATCCTCCTTGCTTTGGACCAAAATTACTTTATTTTTAACTCTACCACTTGTGCCTTCTACCTCAGGATGCCCTGCATGACCTATTAATATAATCTCCATTCCGTTTTTATCATGCCTCGCTGCCTCAAGATGGACCTTCTTCACCAAAGGGCATGTTGCATCAAGGACAGGAAGACCCTTATTTTTTGCATCTTCCTCCACCGACTCAGAAACTCCGTGAGCGGAAAATATTGTGATACCTCCCTTTGGAACCTTATCTAGATTATCAACAAAAATCACTCCCCTACTTTTAAGATCATCAACAACATATTTATTATGTACTATCTCATGACGCACATAAACAGGCGCACCATATTTTACTAATGTCTTGTTAACTATATCTATTGCCCTTTCAACACCAGCACAAAACCCTCTGGGCTTAGCCAATATTACCTTTATGCCCCTCTTGTTCATTTGTCCTCCTCTATAATCCACACTTCTTCATCCTTAGACATAAGACCTAAATTTTTACGCGCCAATTCATCTAACATGTCCTGATCTATGTTTTTATTATCCATCAATGCCACCTTTTTCTCAAGATTCGTCCTTTCTTCTTGAAGGTCAGACAATATAGCCTTCTTTTCTTCCAATTCTTTGCTAAGTCTTATATATGAAAGAAGGCCTCTATCACCAGTCAAAATATGATATATAAAATAGGCAGATATAGTAAAAAGTATGAACACTATTGTGGCTCTGGTTCTATTTATAACTACTTGAGAATCTGGCATATATTTTATTACTTTTAAGCATTGCAAATTGATAATAATAGTATTATCATGTGCAGTAAAGTTAAATTATTTACCCATTTTCATATGTTTAATATATTTCTCACACTGCAAGTAATCATAGTGATTCTAATGGTTCTAGCAATATTGCTACAAAAGAATGGCGAAGATAGCTTGGCCGGCCTTTCTGGCAGCGGGACAGGAATAGTATCAAGCAGAGCAACTGGGAACTTTCTTTCAAAAACAACAATGATATTAGCCATATTATTTATGGCTAATAGCTTGATATTGGCTAAGCTTTCAACTAAGGATTCAAAAAAGGCGAAGGCGTTAATTGAAGAATTGGATTCAAAGCAAGAATCAAAAACTCTTGAAGCACCTATAGCAGATTAGAGAATGACAAGATACATTTTCATCACTGGTGGCGTAGTTTCTTCCTTAGGAAAAGGTTTAGCTGCCGCATCCTTAGCCTGCTTATTGCAATCAAGAGGATATACAGCAAAATTAAGAAAATTAGACCCTTATTTAAATATAGATCCTGGAACTATGAGCCCTTATCAACATGGAGAGGTTTTTGTTACAGATGACGGAGCTGAAACAGATTTAGACTTAGGTCATTACGAAAGGTTTACAGGCAGACCTGCTCAGAAAGGTGACAACGTTACAGCTGGAAAAATATACTCTGACCTTTTGTCTAAAGAGAGAAGAGGCGATTATTTAGGAGGAACCGTACAGGTGATCCCTCATGTAACTAATTTAATAAAAGAATTTATATTAAGTAATAGCGGAGATGTAGACTTTCTTTTATGCGAGATAGGTGGAACGGTTGGTGATATAGAAGCCCTGCCATTCTTCGAGTCTATAAGGCAGCTGGGGAATGAATTAGGCCATCAAAATGTGATGTATATACACCTGACACTCATTCCATATATATCTTCTGCAAAAGAATTAAAAACAAAACCTACTCAACATTCAGTAAAAGAGCTGCGCTCTATAGGAATACAGCCTAACATACTTCTTTGCAGAAGTGAGAAGAAAATACCAAAATCAGAAAGAGCTAAAATATCTCTATTCTGCAATATAAAGGAATCGTGCGTTATACAAGCCTTAGATCAAAAAAATATATACTCTGTCCCTATAGCGTACTACAATGAGGGCCTAGATAAGGAAGTGTTGAACTATTTCAACATTACTAATCCTCCAGAAGCAGATTTGTCAAAATGGAATCAGATAGTTGATCAATATAGCAATCCCATTAATGAGGTCACTATAGCAATAGTGGGCAAATATAATTCTTTACCAGATGCATATAAATCATTAATCGAAGCATTCATACATGCAGGAATACATCACACATGCAGAGTAAAAACTTTATGGATTAATTCTGATAAAATAACCGAAGAAAACGTTGCAGAACTTCTTCAATCTGCATCTGGAGTAATGGTTCCAGGTGGATTCGGAGTTAGAGGCACAGAAGGAAAAATAATTGCAATCAGACACGCCAGAGAAAACAAGATACCTTTCTTTGGAATATGCCTAGGAATGCAGCTGGCAACAATTGAGATAGCTAGAAACATATTAAATATAAAGGATGCTACATCAACAGAATTCACTAAAGAAGGCACTGGGGTAATAGCACTTATAAATGAATGGACGAAAGATGGTAAAAGCTATACATACAGTGAAAACGATGATCTTGGCGGAACAATGAGGCTAGGATCATTTCCTTGCAACCTATCAGATGGATCTTTGGCAAAAAAAATATACAACTCATCAGTCATACATGAGCGTCATAGGCACAGACTAGAGTTCAACATAAACTTCAAGGATGCATTCACAAAATCTGGCGTTGTATTTAGCGGAATGTCACCTGATGGAGATCTGACAGAGATTATAGAGCTGCCAAATCACCCTTGGTTTGTTGGAGTTCAGTTTCATCCAGAACTAAAATCTAGACCATTTGAACCACACCCACTGTTTATATCTTTCATAAAAGCTGCAATGGAATTTGGATGTGAAAAGTTATGATTTTATCATACTGAGTATCATACCAAAACTGATTTTAAATCCTCCGAATGAATTTCATGCGGAATATAATATGCTGAAAGTTCTTACAATATTAGTGAGTGCAAAATCCAAGAAATTCCTTTACATCATTTGAAATGAGAAATGGAATTACCTCTCCACTATGATTCTCTCTTTGTGATATATGCTATTACCATTGTGAATTATACTTACTCTAAATTCCCACTGACCTTCTTTAGGAAATGAAATTTCCGATGAATATAAGCCGTTTCCAGAATTATTAAGCATGACTTGAAAATTTTGATATTCTCCTAATGGACGTACTATATTAACCATGACCTCCGCATCTGAAACGTAAAGCCCACTTTTTCTCAACACTATTATATATTTAAATTTATTGTCAGATAATTTAGATGACTCTGTTTCTATTTTGTATTCATTAAGTTCCTGTAGCGCAGATTTATTCAAAACTTGATTGTAATTTAATCCTTTCTGATATGGATTATCTGTTACAGTTCCAGGATATGAATTTTTAGATATTATTATAAATAGAATGTCTATCAGTCCTATTATAACGAAAAACAATATAATAAACACAATAATATTGCGTTTCATGCTATAAAACCTTTTCTAAAAAAGACTTAATCCTAGGGGATTTTGGGATATAAAAGAACTCGTCTTTAGGTAGATCAGCCGTCACCTTTCCGTCTTCTAAAAATATCACTCTTGTTGCTATATCTTTTGCAAAAGACATTTCATGAGTCACTATAATTGTTGTGATTCCAGCACTTGCAACATCTTTTATAGCGTTTAAAACTTCTCTGACATTCTCAGGGTCTAGAGCCGAAGTTGGCTCGTCAAAAAGTATTACTGTAGGGTCCATGCATAGGGTTCTTGCAATAGCCCCCCTTTGTTTTTGACCACCAGAAAGATGCTTGGGTTTGTAACTCTCCAATCCAGATAAATTCATCTTTCTTATGATTTGATTTGCAACTTTATGACTCTCTTCTTTAGTACGTTTTAATACTGTCATCTGCGGATATGTTAGATTCTCAAGTAAGGTCATATTGTTGAACAAATTGAATTGCTGAAACACCATACCTACTCTTTCTTCTTTATCCATATCTATAGACCCTTCATCTATATTATCAAGACCATTTATACATCTTAAAAGAGTTGATTTTCCTCCACCAGATGGACCAATTATTGCCAATACTTCCCCAGAAGATATATCGAAAGATACATCATTTATTACTCTTTTTCCCTTGAATATTTTAGTGATATTTTTAATTCTCAGCATATGCTTTCTCTTCTATTTTTCCAGCTAAGAAACTCAGTAAGGTTACTATTATGTAATAGCATAATCCAGCAACTAAAAGAGGAATCATATATTGATACTGCTCTGCAGCTATCACTTGAGCTCTCCTCATTAAATCCATCTCGCCGAATATTGCTATTATTGAAGATTCTTTAACCATATTAATCATCTCGTTTACAAGCGAAGGTAATATTTTCACAAAAGCCTGTGGTAATATTATGTCACGCATCATTCTATAATATGGTATACCCAAAGCTTTTGCTGCTTCAACTTGCCCCCTATCCACACCTTTAATACCAGCATAAATATGCACAGATAAATATGCACCTGAATTTATTGAAAATGCAGCTATACCAGCTGCAAAAACTGATATATCAGCTCCAATAATACTAGGCATAGCCAAATAAAACACACTAAGCTGAACTAGCAAGGGCGTACCTCTTATAATCGAAACATAAAGTTCAGCAGTTCCCCTTAAAAAACAATTTTGTGTAACGCGCATTAATGCTACGACAATCCCTAATATCATTCCAAACAATACTGATAGTATAGAGTATTTAAGCGTTATAAATGCTCCAGATGCTATAAAGTAAATCGAATTAGAATCTAACACTATATTGCCTCTACTGATATCACTTCTGGAACATAATGCTTTAACATATTCTCTATCCCACTTTTTAATGTAATTGTAGAACTAGGGCAACCCGAACATGCACCTTGCAACTCTACATACACTATTCCATCTGAAAAATCTTTAAATATTATACTGCCTCCATCTTGTGCTACAGCTGGCTGCACTCTGGTTTCTATTATAGATTTTATCTGCTTAACTATTTCCGTATCAACGCTATCTAGTGTCTTATCTTTTACATCACTGTTTTGTATAGAAATAACTGGTGAGCCTGTTAAAAAATAATCTATCATACCAGTCAGGATCAATGGCTTTAACACATCCCAATCTAATTCATTACCCTTCGTGACAGTGATAAAATTTTCAGCAAAAAATACTGATTCTACACCCTTTATATCAAGCAACATAGTCGCAAGGTTAGACTCTATATCGGATTTTCCAGATTTTGTAAAAGTCACCGTGCCAAATGGCATAACAACAACACCGGGTATAAATTTCATTGTTTGTGGATTTGGAGTATCTTGAGTTTGAATAAACATAAGACAATATATTAGTTATAACAGAAAAGTATTATGTAGCAATTCTGAGAATTATTCAACCTAAAAATATCTATAAAAAAAGCAAAGCTTTAACTCAACAGATTTGAATATGTGAATTAATATAAAAACAAAGATATTTCGCCTAAATCGCTATTCTATTAATATTTATAGGGTGATTTAGAAAAAATTAAATTTCGAAAAGCAGTATTATATCAATTAAAAGAAGGCTAAGTCTTAACCATTGCAAATACATTTACTATTTTTACGGGTGGCCTTAAAATCAAAAGTTACACTTTATAATTTTACATACCACTTTTTGTAATCTCAATAAAAACTGAGATTCACTATAGATATTAGATTCTTTATAGAAAGCATATCATTCTCCATTTCAAATTAATAAAACAGAACTTTTCTGCCCATCGTATACATTCTTATGTCTAAATATTTAAAATATAAATTAAATTTATTTGCCCGATTTTAAAGACTATTCAATACTAGACTATTGCTTTTTACATTATCAAAAACAAAAAAAGCCCCTCTGAACTAAAAACAGAGGGGCTTAAGGAGGATAAATCATAACAGCAATAACAATTCAAGATGGTGATGCGACTTATAATGTTCATTAACTGCGTCTAGAAAAGATAAACTTTTATAGACAGCATTGTCTTTGAAAGGAGGTAATCCAGCCGCAGGTTCCCCTACGGCTACCTTGTTACGACTTCACCCCAGTCATCGACCTTACCGTGGTAAGCTGCCTCCTTGCGGTTAGCTCACTTACTTAGGGTAAAACCAACTCCCATGGCGTGACGGGCAGTGTGTACAAGACCCGGGAACGTATTCACCGCAGCGTGCTGATCTGCGATTACTAGCGATTCCGACTTCATGCACCCGAGTTGCAGAGTGCAATCCGAACTGAGGTGGCTTTTATAGATTTGCTCCAGGTCGCCCTATTGCATCTCATTGTCACCACCATTGTAACACGTGTGTAGCCCAGGCCGTAAGGGCCATGCTGACTTGACATCATCCCCACCTTCCTCCGGTTTATCACCGGCAGTTTCCTTAGAGTGCCCGGCATAACCCGCTGGTAACTAAGGATAAGGGTTGCGCTCGTTGCGGGACTTAACCCAACATCTCACGACACGAGCTGACGACAGCCATGCAGCACCTGTGTGGGCGCCAGCCGAACTGAAGGGCCTCATCTCTGAAACCCATACTGGACATGTCAAGGGTTGGTAAGGTTCTGCGCGTTGCTTCGAATTGAACCACATGCTCCACCGCTTGTGCGGGCCCCCGTCAATTCCTTTGAGTTTTAATCTTGCGACCGTACTCCCCAGGCGGAGTGCTTCACGCGTTAGCTGCGGCACCGACACGCAAGCGTGCCGACGCCTAGCACTCATCGTTTACAGCGTGGACTACCAGGGTATCTAATCCTGTTTGATCCCCACGCTTTCGCGCTACAGCGTCAGAAACGAGCCAGTGAGCCGCCTTCGCCACCGGTGTTCTTCCCAATATCTACGAATTTCACCTCTACACTGGGAATTCCACTCACCTCTCTCGTCCTCAAAGCCATACAGTTCCAAAGGCAATTCCTAAGTTGAGCTCAGGCATTTCACCTCTGGCTTGTAAAACCGCCT
>JACCDN010046576.1_pt1 | contig 47698 bp, 35 predicted proteins | sample 7441691 | NCBI WGS metagenome assembly JACCDN01 (sample SAMN15323439, study PRJNA562643) | freshwater metagenome | isolation source: river surface water | place: USA:Blue River Watershed | collected 2017-08-16 | reverse complement strand
TTTCTCTGTGGAAATGGAACGGTTGACCCAGGGGAGGATTGTGATGTGGCTCAGGCAGGTGAAATACCAGGTGTGAGTTGTTCGCTTTCTTGTTTGCGTCCTGGAAATACCAATGTGACCTCCACGAGAAATCCTGCCGCTCTTGGACTCTGTGGAAATGGTGTAAAAGAAAGAAGTTTTGGAGAAGAATGTGATCCTGGAATTCCAGGAGAAGCACCATATTGTACCAATACGTGTACTTGGATAGGAAGTGAGAGAGAATTTTCTGGAGAACTCAATGCGCTTCAATGTGGCAATGGATTTATTGGTCTTGGTGAAGATGGACTTATTAATCTAGGTGAAGATTGTGATCTTGGTATTTCTCTTGAAGAAGCTACAAGATTTGGCAATCCAGCTTTTTCGGCACTTGGTTGTTCAAATCGATGTTTGCATGAAGGAACTCGAATGTCACGGGCTTATTGTGAAGATCCTGCAAATAATTTGACTGAGGAACAGGAAAATTCACCTGCTTGTTATAATTCTATTAGTATTTGTGGAAATAATGATCTTGAACCAGGAGAAGAATGTGATTTTAATCCTGCCAATACTCGTGAAGTAAAAGTATTTGGAAGAGATGGTCAGGAAAGTATTTTAGCGGTTGATTCTGCTTCAGCTGTTTGTAGCAATCGTTGTATTTTGAAAAATGTATGTGCGCTTCGTCCAAATATTTCTTCTGATTTTACCTGTGTCGCAGGAACTCCTGGATGCTCTGATCAGTGTACTCGGCTTGGATCTTCACCACTGTATACCCCGTCATCTTTGTGTGGGGATGGTGTTGTTGGGGTAGGGGAAAATCCTATCTGTGAGCCACTTGAAATCGCTGGTGCTGATGCTATTGGTCAAGATCCTCTTCAGATTGTTACAGCGGTTGGTCTTGCTGTTCCAAATCCTGATACTTTGAAACAAGAAACAACTATTTCTGCTGAGGCGACCAATGTTCGAATCAGTGTCAATACGACGACACCGCTTCGAAATCCAATTCGTGGATCAGGAGACTATTCTCTTCAGTGTGGTTTTGTCGAATACCCAGAACCTCGAATTGAAAATGGAATTGTAAGTGCGAACAATTGTCCAGATCAGGCACAAGGTGTTGATAAAAATTCTTGCTGCAAGGCTCGTCCTCAGCGTGTAGAAGAGTATCCTCTGCATGGTGCAGGGATTGGGGATGATTCGCTGGTTTGTCAAAATACACTTATTTCCGCTGATTTTGATCGTGTTCTTGATGAAAGCAATATTTCAAATTCTGTTTTACTTGCTACTCTTCATCCTGCTGGATATGATTGTTCTGTTTCAGGTGAAGTCAATATTACTGCTGAAGTAAATAATCTTTTGGCTTTTGGAGGTGAAGTTCCTCATCTTGATCAGGGAGTTTTTGCGCGAGTTTGGGGTGCGATGAAAGAGTTTTTTGCAAATATTTTTCAATCAGTAGTACATGCTGCGCCTCTTCGCGGAGCAAATTTGAATAATGCTATTGAGCGAGAAATTGCTGATAAAGTATGGTGTTCTGGAAGAATTCAACTTCAAACATCAGTCCAACCAAAATTTTTGGCTGATGGTACTCCAAATGGAAGTTCTGTGCGATCTGTCGTGAGTGAAACTCTTTCTCCTGATACACTCTATGCTGTAGTTCTTCGTGGTGGAAATACCGGCATCAAAGATGTTGACGGAGTGAGTATTCGTGGAAATCAGATTGAGAATGTTCAAAACCAATTTCATAAAGATGATGTCTTTGTCTTCAAGACAAGTAGTCAAATTTGTAAAATCGAAAGTATTTCTGTGACACCTGATGCGTATTTGTTTGTTACTCCAAGTACTACCTATGATTTTCATGCACAGGTCAATGGTACTGGTGGCAATCAAATCGTGAGTACTCCAGGATATGCCTGGAATTGGCGCTGGGAACCAAGTGATAATGCTCTTTTTCGTCTCGGTCCACCTGCCAATAATGATGCAATCAGTATATCTTCGACAGGTCTCGAAGGAAATTTGACCATTGCTGCTCAGGCCACGATTACGGCAGATGCCAGTAATATTTCAAATGAAGTAGGAAAGGTATATGTTGGTTTGACTGATCTTACTTCACTCTTTTGTGAAAACCCTTGGCCATCACAAGCTACGTATCCGTATGAAGATGGTGTGACTGCCCAACCAGGTGCTCAAAATCGTAGAGTGAACAATGATAATTTTGATATTACTTCTGGTCGATTTGATGGAAAAGTACTTTTCCCAATTTCTATTGGTGGAAAACCAGAATATCTCAACTTTAGTTTTGGTTATTGTGCTGACGCTGGTGCTCAAGCAAATAAATCCGATGATCTTCCTTTTCTTCGTCCTGTCGTCGAGGGAAATATGGCAATACCATCTACCTGTAATTTGACTGGAAATGTTTGTCAAAGAGATGCTGATTGTGCACCAGTTCGTCAGGGAAATATCCTCAAAGACCAACAATGCGAACCAGGAAGAGTAGAAAATAATGAAAATCTTGCTCCTGGAACACTCAAGAAATTTTTATTCTTTAATGAAAAAAATCAAGACGTTATTGGTCTTCAGGTTTTTGAAAATGCAGCACGACTTTCTCCAAGAGATTGGTTTATATCAAAAGGATTCTCTGGTATTGAAAGATATCAAGATATTGTTATTGATGGATATAGTGCCATCAGTGATGGAAAAAATATCTATATTGGTAGTTTGAATGAATTATCGGATAAGCGTGTTCACAGTTATATGTATCTTTTTGGTATCAATGAAAATGCTCAGGCAAATACCAAGCAGGTTCTCGATAAAATAATAAGTACTCTCAAATTTAATATCAATATTCCACAAAGAAATAGTTGTATGCTTGGCAATGGTGTTTCTGGTGGTCAATATTTACCACTTGATCTTGGAAATATTGCGGTAAATGGACTTTTTTGTACCACAGATTTTGATTGTCGAGATACCAATGGAGTTCCAACCAGTACGAGTAATGGTCTTTGTGCCAATGCAAAAACAAAATTCCAAAATGATTGGAAGCGTCTCAATTTGATACAAGATGTTCAGAAAAAACTTGAAACCTATCGTAATAATAATGGACAATATCCTGCACTCGTAGCTGGTACTTATATTCCTGGATATACCAATACACATTGGCCATCATGGAACCGTCTTCTTGAAGCAATTGGTCCTGTCATGCAGCCTCCACTCAATAGATGGACTTCGTGTGGTCATTGTGCCAACCCAGAAAATGGAAATTTTGTTGCGTGTAGTACTGATGCTGATTGTGGTGTCAATGCTGGCACTTGTGTTTTGCCTGATGATGCTCAGACCTGTTGGAATAGTGCAGAGGCTACTTTTTCATGCCCAGTGCTTTCAAGTGTCCTTGAATATAAAGTGACTCCACAAAATAATAAATATGAACTTTACTTACCACTTGAGTATTTCAATATTCAAGTAGGAGCACAAAAGAATCTTGTCACACAGTTTGTTTCATCGAGTCTCTATGAAAGTAGTTCTTCTTGCAGTGAAGATGGTCTTCAGGTTGTTCGCGCTGCGGCAGGTTCTTGTGGAAATGGCATTGTCGAAGCAAATGAGCAGTGTGATCCATCCGGAACTTCGCGTATTGCTGCAGCAGTAGAGTGTCCGCAAGGTCAAACCGCTTTTCGTTCATGTAATGCTTCTTGTCAGTATGATGATCCTGTATGCCGTCCTTCTGCAAGTTGTGGAAATGGCCGAGTAGAAGGTGATGAAATATGTGATGATGGAAATCTCAACAATACGTATGGTTATTGCAATAGTACATGTTCTGCTCCGTTTGCTGCGTTTTGTGGCAATGGTACTCGTGACTTCAATGATTTTGATAGGGATGGTGTTCAGGATGCTGGTGAAGGATTTGTTGAATTTTGTGATAAAGGCGAAGCAAGATTTACAGCCTTTGGTTTTTGTGAATTTAATCCTTCAAAAGAATGTACGCTCAATTGGGGTCAAGGTGGTGAGCGTTGTGATGTTGGTGAAGGGGAATGTATCTCAAAAAATGATCCAACCTATCATATCTCCAGTCTTGATAGTCGTGGTCAAGTGAGTAGTTGTTCCAATGATTGTCAAAGCCAGGGTGGATATTGTGGTGATGGACGATTGCAGCTTCCTGCAGAAATTTGTGATGATGGAAATAATCAAAACCTCGATGGATGTAGTGCTTTTTGTCAGGCTGAAAATATGGCTTGTGTCAATGCTTTGCCTCAACAAAATATTCTCACTGCAAATAATAATACCTTTATTACCATAGATTATACACGAGATGATGTTGCTCCTGTTTGTCTCGATACAGACGGAGATGCTCTTTGTCGAGGACTTGGTCTTACTTGTGAAGATGTACTCCGAAGTGAATTGGCTGGTTTTGAACAAGGGGATTGTCCTCCTGGTGACATTGCTTGTCGTGCTGCACAAGGAGCCGAAAGGTTTGAGTTTGTTACTTTTGGTGTAGGAGCTTGTCAGCAAAATCTCAATGCTAATATCAATAATACTGTACAAATTCAATGTAATGGTCTTCGTGCCAATGCTCCTGTTGCCGCTGCTGTTGTTGGTTCTTGTGGCAATGGTGAGATAAATCAAGGTGAGGTCTGTGATACCGGAGCAAATAATGGATTGAAGTGTAGTCCAGAATATGGACGTACCTGTTCGTATTGTTCGGTTGATTGTCGTGAGGTTTTGACGGTTGATCCTATTGCTCAATGTGGAAATGGAAAAATTGATGTGGATGGTCGTTTACCGTTATTGAATGGATCTTATCAGCCCGAAGTTTGTGATATTGATCCTCAAACCAATGAAGTTGTGATTCGTAATGTTCAAAATCTTCCAAATGGCGGTGCTCGTCAGGATGTGTATCAGACTATCTATAATAGCCAAACCGTCGCAGCACAGTGTTCGGATAAAGGTGCTTTTCGATGTGAAAATAATTGTCAACGATTGGTGAGTAATTGTATTGACTGTGCTGTTTCAAGTGGAAATGGAAAAACCATACCAAAAGTTTCTGTATTAAATGTGCTTACTCCTGTTTTGGATCAATTTAATTCTACCTGGGGAAGACAGGTAGATAGAGTACTTGTTCGCTTGAACACATCAACCGTACCTTCAGGAATATTTTCTCTCGGAGGAACCGGTGGTTGGTCAAATGGTTTGGCCGGATTTATTGTGGAAGATACTGATTTGCCACGAGGAAATCCTGAAAAATGGCGAAACTATGTAAAAGCATTTGATACTCGAAATTATAATAATTCATCTTGGATTTTTTCAACCAAACATGGATATCCTCTCGATATTAGCTATGGATATAAGGTAAGTGCCAATCAAAATGGACCTTGGGCCAACGCACCACTCCGAGAATTTGACCAAGGAATTGAATCAAATGCTCTTTGTCAAAATGAGTATGGTTTGTACTTTAATCTTGAAGACACAACCATTGCTCTTGGTGGGCAGAGAAATAATATAAACAGTGTTCTTGGACAAGCTGGTGCACAAAGTCAATATGAACGATATGGTTCCTTTTTTCCATACCCAGTAAATGGTGAATTCCGTTCGATAAACAATGAATATGTTGTTTCTCCTGCGGTCCCACAAGGAACATTTCGAGTCGTAGTCAAGTGGAAAAAAATTCCTGGTGTCGATGTAACTTTTGCTCCAATTATTTACAATCGAGATTTCTTGGGCCGTGCCAATGCAGATAATGATGAGCGTTTACAATCAACTATTAGTTATGCTCGCGCCCTTGGTCAAGCGAATCGTCCTCGACGAGCAAATGTGAATCTTGGTCTCAATCCTACCTGGCTTTGTTCTGTTATGGCACAACATGCTCAGACAAAATATTGGCTTCCAAATGATTGTATTCCATTTAATTATCGTGGAAATGCTCAGATGGGACAGGGTGATCTCAATCTCGATAAATCAGGTGGAGTCTATGTACATAGAACAGGAAGTTTGGCAAATCTTTCTGCTACGGCAATGACTGTGTTTACTGGAAATTATTTAGGAAATCCAAGTGTTGGAACCTACAATTCTCCTTATGCTGTATTTGTAGAAGCGATTACAGCGCAAGGGGGATTGCCAATATCTTCTTTTGATAACATGGATGTGACTGTTGAAGTATATGATTATCGTGATGGACAAAATGCTGATTTTTCAATTTATCAACCAAAACCAAATCAGGTATTTAGTCTCAGGAGTTCACGATTGAGCAGCAATGAAGGCATTGCAAAATATTGGCATGTACTCAATTTTGTTAAAGGTGTAAATGATCAATATCAAGTCAGTTCTGTAAGGGAAAATCAGGTAAATGGGGAATCCTATCCACAAGGAATTACCGTAACGAATTTTGCTGATGTACTTTGTCGTATACCAGGAGAAAATTGTAATCGTGATCAGTAAGCTGAAAGTTTTTAGAATGTGGATAGTTGTGATATAATGATTGTAAATTATTTATGATTGAAAATAATTATTCGCAAATTCCTATACCTTCGTCACCTTCAAAAAAAAAGATATTCTTTTTGGTAGGTGGTTTTATCGTTCTTTTGGGTGTTGGAATTTTTTTCTTTTTTTTCTTCAAAAAAGATTCTTCATCTGAGCAAATAAATACAGAGAATACTTTGAATTCAAATACCACTGTTGAACCTGAACCAGAAGATCCCTATCCTCTTGATAAAGACAGAGATGGTGTCCTCGATACTGAGGAGCAAGAATTGGGTCTGAGTAATCTTCAGTTTGATACAGATAATGATGGTCTCTCTGATGCAGATGAAATCGATGTATGGAAGACTGACCCAAATAAATTTGATACTGATAAGGATGGTTTTGGTGATGGATATGAAGTGGTCAGTGGATACAGTCCGCTCGAGGCTGGAAAAATTCTTCCTTAATCTCTACGTAAGAGTATTTTTTATAACCATATTCTATGTTTGACGATCAACCCGCTTCTTCTGGCCCTTTGGCCCCAAATAATCTTCCATTCAAAGAACCTCCTGATATTTTTGAGGCGACAGAGGCACCTTCTCTGGCGACTCCTTTTGGTGCTGAGGCGGCTGCTCCAATAAATTTTGCTCCCACAGCAGGTTCGCCTACATCTGCTCTTGATGCTGGTATCCTTCGCCCAAAGCAGGATCTGCCTCCTGTCGGATCTCAAGTCCCTCCAAATTCATCGCAACCTCCGATTCTCACAGATATGAATTCAGTCAAGGAACCCACACTGAGTCATGGTATTATGATAACGATTATGGTGGTGGTTGTTGGTTTTATTCTGGTTGGTTCTGGATGGTTTGTTTATCATATTTTTACCAAAGATTCACCAGAGAGTGTTCCGGTCAATACGGTTGAAACACCGATTATTCCTCCACAGATCACTGAAGAAATACCAACGGTTCCTGTAGGTGTAACTCCACTTGAAGAAGAAACCTTTGTTACTTCGTCGAGTGTGGTGGATCAAGAAATTTTGCTTGGCGAATCGCTCGATACAGATGGTGACGGTCTCAAAGATAACCGCGAAACAGAGCTGGGGTTAGATCCTCTGATGTCTGATAGTGATATGGATGGTCTCTCTGATGGTGAAGAGTTGCTTATTTGGCGTACGAATCCAAAAAATTCTGATACAGATGGTGATACTTATAAAGATGGTGATGAAGTCGATGCTGGATATAGTCCATCTGGTCCAGGAAGGCTTGCAGAGATTGTTCCTGTAACTTCTTTGGAAAACAATATCATCGTAAATAATACATCGACCGTGGATTCTTCTTTTTCTCCACCTTCAAGTTCTCCAAATCAAGTTTTTGAAATAGAGCTTTAGATCTTTTTTATAAAGTATGTTTGGAAAAAAAGATAAAAATTCTGCTGAGGTCCCAAAGCCGATAACCGCTCGTATTGAAACAATGCCTGGGGCTTTTTATGGTGGGGCTGATCCTATTATATATCCTCATTCTGAACAAAAATCTGTTGTGAATATTTCCTCAGCAACTTTGCCAATAGCAAATAATGTCCCAAAGGTACCTGTTCCTGAACAAAAACTTCCAATAACTCCGCCTGCTACTCAAAAAGTTACATTGCAAAAACCAGAAGTACTTCCACCTTCTTCGAACAAGAAAAAACTTTTTCTTGTTTTGCTGATTGTTTTTTTGATAGTTGCTGGGATTGGATACTTTGTGTATCTTCGTTTTACCGATCCAAAGACAACTGGTCAAAATAATGGTCTCATTTCTGCTCCGACTTCTTCATTTATTGCTTCTCCACCGATCATTCCTGTGGTTCAACCAACGACAACGGAGAGTGGAATTTCTGTGGTAACGACTACTCCGACTTCTACTCCTCTTGTTCGAGGTGGGGGAGTATTGACTTTGCCAAGCGTTTCGTATGCCTCAAGTGTAGACGATGATGCTGATGGTCTGACAACTCGAGAAGAAGAATCATTTTTGACTGATCCAGAAGTTTGGGATACAGACAATGATGGTTATTATGATAGCCTCGAAGTAAAAAATCTTTACAATCCAAAAGGAATTGCACCACAAAAAATTATTGATTCAGGTTTGGTGAGAGAGTATATTAATCCTGTATACCAGTATCGTTTTTATTATCCTTCTGGTTGGAGGGTAGATACGGTTGGTCAAGATTTTGCTGATATTCTTATCAGTAGTGATACAGGAGACTATATTGAGATTCGGGTATTTCCAAAAGAAACGAGCATCAATTTTTCAAGTTGGTTTTCCTCATTTCTTCCAGGAGAAAACTTTCTTTCTCTGAATAGTATGACCAATCGGTTTCAAGTTCCTTTTTATAAGCGTGCTGATAATCAGGTTGGATTTTTTGAAACACCAACTGCGGTGTATTCGATTATTTACTTTTATGGGCAAGAAAAAAATCTTTTTCCAAATGTAATGGAAGTATTGCTTCAGAGTTTTCGGGTAAGCAATAGTGGTTTTGATCTTCCGGCTCAACCTGTTCTTCCTGGTATTATTGCTCCAAGTTCTTCTTCAAGTAGTGTGGAAAGTTCTTTTGAAATAGTTCCTGCTTCTTCAAGCACAACTTCATCTCTTCAAAATCTTCCAATAAATCCGGATGATGTTGTTATTTAATTTCTCTGTTATGGATTGTACTGTTTATTCAAAATTTGTTTTGCCATTTTCCAAAAAAAAATTAGAACAAAATATTGTTCATGTCCTCTCTGGGCTCAAAAAAACAAAGGCATCAGTGAGTGTTCATATTATTGGGGATAAAAAAATGACCGAGCTGAATTTTCAGCATCGTGGCAAAAAAAAACCGACTGATGTCTTGTCATTTGCTACCAATGAAGGAGAAGACAATCTCTTTTCTGATGATTGGGGCGATGTATTTATCTGTCTTCCTCAGGTCAAACGTCAGGCCAAAGAATATAATATTCCGTGGAAAGAAGAATTTTATCGCATGATGATTCATGGAATTTTGCATTTGTTTGGGTATGACCATATGCAAGAAAAAGATGCAAAAAAAATGTTCAAATTGCAGGAAAAATTTTTAGGTGAAATTCTATGATGGTAGCTCGATTTCGAAAAAGTTTTTCCTATGCTCTTGGAGGTCTTTGTTCTGTATTTAGACATGAACAAAATTTTCGTATTCAGGTTTTTTGTGGATGTTTGGTTTTGTTTTGTGCGATTTTTTTTCAGGTGAGTACGGTTGAATTTATTTTTTTGTGTGGTGCTTCAGCACTCGTCCTTGTTTTGGAAATTATCAATACGGCTATTGAACGATCACTTGATATTATAAAACCTCGGCTGTCTGAACAGGTAAAAATTATCAAAGATATTATGGCAGGAGCTGTTTTGATTGGTTCTATTTTTGCTCTTGTTGTGGCAATTTTTATTTTTTGGCCATATCTGTTATCAAAGTTGAGCGATTTGCTCATTCATGGTACAATATAGAGAATTATTCCCTTATGGCACGTTCAAAATCTCAACCATCTCTTATTACAGGGCTTGATATCGGATCAAGTGCTATTCGTATTGCTGTTGGCCAAACCGGAGTTCGTGCTGATGGTAAAAAAGAACTTCAAATTATTGCGACGGCTGAGGCACCTTCAGAAGGTCTTCAAAAAGGCGTGATTGTGAGTATTGAAGAAGCCGTTTCTTCAATTTCGAGTGCCTTGGAGCAGATAGAGCGTATGACGGGTATACCTATTACCAATGTTTGGATTGGTATTTCTGGTATGCATATTCTTTCCCAAAAAACTCGAGGAGTCGTCGCTGTGGCCAAACCTGATGGAGAAATATCTGACGAAGATGTCAATCGTGCGGTAGACGCAGCCAAAACTATTGCAGCTCCACTCAATTATGAAATGCTTCATTTGGTACCTCGTCATTTTTCGGTTGATGGGCAGCTTGGTATCAAAGACCCGGTCGGAATGACAGGTATTCGTCTTGAGGTTGAAGCTCAGGCTATTTATGGTCTCACGAGTCATTTGAAAAATATGACCAAGGCTGTCTATCGTACGAGTGTCGGTATTGATGCTGTGGTCCTCTCTGTGCTTGCTACGGCAGATGCTGTTCTCAATACAAGACAGAAAGAACTTGGTGTTTTGGTCGTTGATTTGGGTGGATCAACTACGACTCTTTTGGTATACGAAGGCGGAAATGTTATCCATACGGCTGTTTTGCCTATTGGTTCTGATCATATTACCAATGATTTGGCTTTGGGCCTTCAGACATCGATTGATGTTGCCGAAAAAGTAAAAATTCAGGTGGGTTCTTGTATAAATAAAAATGTGAGTAAGCAAGATGTGATTGACTTATTTGATTTTGGTAACCCGACACATGAAGAAGTTTCTCTTCTCTATATTACTGAGATTATTCATGCGCGTGTTTCAGAAATTCTCGAGCGTATTGACAAAGAACTCGTTTCTGTTGATCAAAGTGGTATGTTGCCTGCAGGTGTTATTTTTATTGGTGGTGGATCAAAAATTGGTGGTTTGGTAGAACTTTCGAAGCAAAAATTGCGTATGAATGCTGCTCTTGGATTTCCTTTGGATATCCGTACCGTCACAGAAAAAGCCAATGATGTTTCATTTGCGCCTGCTATTGGTTTGGTCAAATGGGGGAGTGCCTTTTCGGAGAGTAGCGAAAGCAAACGTACGAGTTCATTTTTGTCTGGTGGTCCACAAAAATTCGTAGAAAATGTGCGAAAAGTATTTCGTTTTCTTGTTCCATAAAAATTCAAGAAGGGGAGGGCTTGAAATTTCAGGCCTTTTTTTGTCTTTTTTTCATTTTCTTGACAGTACGGTATAAAGCCGTTACACTATAAATACAAATATTTTGCTAAACATCGAACAATTTTCTTGTTCAACCTATCACTATACTTTCTAAATATCCCTTATTATGCCTCAAGTGAAACCTGAAGTAGAAACATTTGCAAAAATTAAAGTCATTGGTGTAGGGGGATCTGGTGGTTCTGCTGTCGATCGAATGGTTCGATCGGGTATTCGTGGTGTGGAATTTATTGTCATGAATACTGATGTGCAGGCACTTCATCACAATAGTGCCTCAGGCAAGCTTCATATTGGAAAAACCATTACTCGTGGGCTTGGTGCTGGTATGGATCCTGATGTTGGAAAACGTGCTGCTGAAGAATCTCAAAATGAAATCCGTGAATTTCTCAAAGATGCTGACATGGTATTTATTACCTGTGGTCTTGGTGGTGGAACAGGGTCTGGTGCGAGTCCTGTGATCGCTCAAATTGCCCATGATATGGGTGCTCTTACTGTGGCTGTGGTTACCAAACCTTTTTCTTTTGAAGGAGCACAACGTCGCGCGATTGGTGAAGCCGCATACAATGCACTGGCTGCACAGGTAGATACGATTATTACTATCCCAAATGACAAAGTACTCCAAATTGTTGACAAAAAAACATCTCTTCTTGATGCTTTTAAAATTGTTGATGACGTTTTGAGACAAGGTGTACAAGGAATTTCTGAACTTATTACCGTTCCAGGACTCATCAATGTGGATTTTGCTGATGTGAAGACTATCATGAAAGATACTGGATCGGCACTGATGGGTATTGGGGTTGGAAAAGGAGAAAATCGTGCTGTTGAAGCTGCCAATGCTGCTATTAGTAGTCCACTCCTCGAACTTTCAATTGATGGTGCACGAGGAATTTTGTTTACTATTACAGGTGGCAGTAGTCTTGGTATGCAAGAAGTTTCAGAGGCTGCAAAAATTATTACCAGTTCTGCTGACACCAATGCCAAAGTTATTTTTGGTACGGTGATTGACGAAAGTCTCGGAGAAGAAATTCGTATTACGGTTATTGCAACTGGTTTTGAAGAGCCTGAGAGAAAAGCACGTCAAAGTGAAGAAGATGCTCAAAATCTTTTCAAAAAACCTCAGCTTACAGCACCAACCTTTGTAAAAAAGAAACCATCAGAGATGTTTCGAGAGCCAGTTCGTGAGATTGTTCGTGAAACAACCATAAAAGAAAAAGAAATTGAAGTGGATGTGGTCGAAGAAGTTGAAATAAACCCATTTAATTCAAGAACATTGAATAGGCCTACGACTCCTCCTCCAAGCATTTCAAATGCTCCAAAAAAAGATGACACTGAATCAAGTGAAGATCTTGAAATTCCTGCGTTTATTCGTCGTAAAATGGGGATGTAAATCACTTCTTGCTTATGCATTGCCCTGTTTGTCCATCGAAAGAAACAAAGGTTGTGGATACGCGTCTCGGTTCTGACAAAATGGCAGTTCGTCGTCGACGAGAATGTGAAAAATGCCATTATCGTTTTTCAACCATTGAAGAAATGGAACTTCTTGATATTGTGGTGGTAAAAAAAGATGGACAAAGAGAAGCGTATTCACGCTCAAAAATGAGTAAAGGAATAGAGCAATCATTGACCAAGCGTCCTTTTACTCAAGAAAAATTTGATCTTCTTCTTCATGCTATTGAAAGAGATATTCAAAAAAAGAAAAAACGTGAAGTGACGAGTAAAGATATTGGTGAAATTGTGATGAAGCAACTCAAGCGTTTTGATACGGTTGCCTATATTCGTTTTGCGTCTATTTATCGGGCGTTTGAAGATGTTAAAACCTTTGAAAGTGAAATTCAGTCTTTAAAGAGTACGAAATAATTTTGCGCATTGCTGTGTTGTCACTGTGCTTCTCGTTCAACGTAGTATTTGACTACGTTTCACTGCGATGCTCGTTGCCGCCTTGCACTGCATCAAAATTATTTCGTACTTGAAACTTTCTTAATAAAATTTTTATGAAAAAAAGAACAAAAATTGTTTGTACGATTGGTCCTGCCTGTGAAAGTCCTGAAATATTGGTAAAAATGATTGAAGCTGGGATGAACGTAGCACGATTAAATTTTTCTCATGGGACGTACGAAAATCACCAAACACTTTTTGATAATGTTCGCAGTGCTGCAAAACAAACAGGGCAACCCATTGCGATAATGCAAGATTTGCAAGGGCCAAAGATTCGAGTGGGAGTATTGCCTGAAGCTGGAGTCAATTTGATAGAAAATGAAAATGTGATTTTTGATACAGCCCTCGATACGTATGCTGGGGAAGCTTTGCCAGTAGATTATCATGAACTTCATCAGTATCTCAAAGCAGGGGAGAGGTTGCTCCTTTGTGATGGAAAAATGGAAACAGAAATTGTGAGTGTTGATGGTACACGAATTACCGCCAAAGTAAAATCTGGTGGAATTTTGACTTCCCATAAAGGGATAAATGTTCCGGATTCTACTTTGGATGTGCGGGCAATGAGTGAAAAAGACAAAGAAGATGCAAAATTTGGACTGTCTCTCGGAGTGGATTTTATTGCGCTTTCTTTTGTGCGAACGAGTCAAGATATTATTGATCTACGGGAACTTTTGACACGGGAAGCGATAGAAAAAAATATTGATAATACTTTTCCAGTAAAAATCATTGCAAAAATTGAAAGACGTGAGGCTGTCGAAAACATTGAAAGTATTCTTGAAGTCGTCGATGGTATTATGGTAGCGAGAGGTGATCTTGGTCTTGAAATTCGTGAAGAAGAGGTTCCTGTTATTCAAAAAAAACTTATTGCATCAGCACTCAAAAAAAATAAACCAGTGATTGTGGCAACACAGATGCTCGATTCTATGCAAGAGAGTCCTCGTCCGACCAGAGCAGAAGTATCAGATGTAGCGAATGCTGTTATTGATCATACAGATGCTGTTATGCTCTCCAATGAATCAGCTGTAGGAAAATATCCAATCGAGACAGTTGAGACTATGGAAAAAATTATTTGTGAAGCCGAAGCTTCGGATTATGATGATGTACCTATGGATTATCATATTCACAAAGGCGAAACGGTCAATACTATCATGCAAGAAATTGCACGTCTCCTTGTAGACCGAACACAGGCTCAGGCCTTGGTTTTTGCCAACCATAATCCGCAGATGGCTCGTATCATGAGTAGTTTTCGCCCTGAGCTCCCGATCATGGTACCAGCTCGTGATGAACGAACCTTGCACCAGCTCAATTTGAGTTGGGGAATCGTCCCGATCTTTTCGCAGGCGCTTACAAAAGATGCCTTTGTTGGGGAAGTAAAAGAACATCTTTCTTTGCCAGCAGAAGTCGTGGTGATTGGTTCTGCTTCACTCGATGCTGAAGAACTCTCTGTACTCGAGATTGTGCATCTTGGATAAATTTTTATGGCAGATATTACTCTTGATCAATTTAGTGGTCCATTTTCTCTTCTCATTAGCTTGATTGAAGATGAAAAACTGTCTTTGACTGAGGTTTCGCTTTCAAAAGTTACTGAGCAATATTTGTCATACCTTGAAGGACTTGATGAAAAAAAAGCAGAAGAACTCTCGGATTTTTTGGTTGTTGCTTCACGATTACTTCTTCTCAAAGCTCGACTTTTATTGCCTCAACTCCAACCACTTGAAGATGAAGGACCAAATTTGGCAGATCAGCTCCGTCTGTATAAAATGTTTGTCAAAGCGAGTCGGTATATTCAATCATCGTGGATTTCTTCTCGTATTTCGTATGGGCGTAGTGAACCTATGAGAAAAGCAACAGAATTTGTGATTCCAGGAAATGTCACGACTCTTTCTGTGCATGAGTCCATGCTTCGTTTGTTGAAAAAGATTCGTCCACCAAAGCCTCTCCCACAAGTAAATATTGACAAGTCAGTTTCACTTCGTGATACGATTGATCAATTTAAAAATATTTTAAAAAAATTGAATGAAATAACTTTTGATAAAATGATATCGGAAAAAGCAAATAAAACAGAAATTTTAATTAGTTTTTTGGCAATTTTGGAGCTGGTAAAGCAGAGGATGGTCACCTTGCAACAAGAATCTACATTTGCTACTATACACATTCAAAAGATATGATGACTTGCACATTTGGCGCATTGTTGCGTTGTCACTGTGCTTCTCGTTCAACGTAGTAATAGACTAATTATCATATGGATCTCATCGCACAGCTCGAATCTATTTTATTTGTAGCTTCAAGGCCACTTTCTCTCAAGGCTTTGGTTCAGGCAACGGGATTTTCTTCGGAAGATGTCCTTGTTGCGCTCGAATCTCTTATTACCAAGTTCAATCAAGAAAATTCAGGGATTCATATATTGCAAAATGAAGATACGTTTCAAATGGTTTCGAGTCCTGATGCTGTGGATGTCATTGATACATTTATTGAAAAAGAAATAAAAAGTGAACTGACTCGTGCACAGCTTGAGACTTTGACGATTGTTGCCTATCGAGGACCGATTACTCGTCCAGAGATTGAACAGATTCGTGGTGTAAATTGTGCTCTTATATTGCGCAATCTTTTGCTTCGAGGTCTGGTCGAAGAAAGAGCTGAAGCAAATGATTTGACTGCATCATTTATTCTTTCTGTTGATGCCCTTCGAGTGTTGGGGATTCAAACGGTCAAAGATTTGCCTGAATATGAAACGCTTCATTCTCATGAATATCTGGAGCATGCACTCCAAAATGAAATACATGATACCTAGTTTTTTTCTACAGAAATTATTGTATGGATGAAATGCAAACAACTCCTCCAAATTCTCAAATTACAGGAACGCCAATAGAAAATATACCTTCTCCCACACCTCCTGTACCAATTGCTTCTTCTTTTCCAAAGAAGGATTTTTTTTCTAATATGTGGAGAAATATTGTTGCTGTAATTTTACTCGTGATGAGTGCCAGCCTTACCCTTTTTTTCCTTCACAATCAAAATAAAATGTGGCAAGCTTTTGAAGCTTGGGCTGGGCTTGATTTTATTGGTCTTTTGCAGAAGAAAAATTTTAGTTTTAGCAAAGAAGAAGCTCTTGTTATACCAGTACCACCTCCGCCACCGATTCCAACCTTGGTTGGGACGCTTCCTCTTCCTGAGGAATTTACGGCTGGTTCAATCTTGGTAAAAGACACCATAACAGGTGAGGTTTTGTTCAAAAAAAATGAATATGAAAAACGCCCGATTGCGAGTCTGAGTAAATTGCTTTCAGCTCTCGTTGTGCTCGAAAAAAATCCTGATTGGCAAAGTACCACGACCATCAAAAAAGATCCAGATATTGCAGATGCTCATTTTTTGAATGGAGAAACCTATACTCTCGAGGATGTGTGGAATGCAGCTTTGGTTGGTTCATCCAATCAAGCTATTTTGTCACTCGTTGATGCGACCTTTGGTGACAGGATTACTTTTGCTGTTGCTATGAATCAAAAAGCTTTGGAAATTGGTATGCAGGATTCAGTCTTTGTAGAACCAACAGGACTCAGTAGTGAAAATATATCGACAGCATCAGACGTTGTGTTGCTCCTTGATGAGGCGCTGCGTCATACAAAAATTCAGGAAACACTGCTTCTCAAAGAAATAACAATTTCACCGGTTGGAAAAAAGAAGCCACATCATATCTGGAGTACCAATTGGTTGTTGCTTGGTTGGATACCAAATACGATTGCTGATTTTCGTGGTGGAAAAACTGGATACATCACGGCTTCAGGGTATAATTTTGGGATGCAAATAGCACAAAGAGATGAAAAAGTTATTGATGTTGTTATTCTTGGTGCGAGTAAACATGAATTGAGATTTTCTGAGGCAAGAGATATTGGGAAAGCGATCTTTGAATCGTACCAGTGGCCGATAGATACTGTTACTTCAACTGTTGAAACTTCAAGTCAATAAATAAAGCCGCAAAGAATTAATGTATACAAGTATATGTCCAATCAATCAAAATATGGAAATATTCGAGAATTACTCGATACAATCCGTGCCATCGCACAGGAAGGTTTATCATATTCTCAAAATGAATATGATAGTAACCGATATACCAAGCTGCTGGAACTTGCGCGTAACCAGTACGCTTCAATTACTGGTTTGAATATCACAGAAATTCAGGAAATTTTTCGTAAAGAGCAAGGAAGTATAACTCCGAAAGTCGGAGTTGATATTTCCATTATGAGTGACAAAGGAAAACTTCTCCTTTTAAAAAGAAAGGATGGTACTTGGGGGATGCCAGGTGGGTGGGCAGATGTTGGTGAATCTCCATTTGAAACTGCAGAACGAGAGGCCTTTGAAGAAACAGGTATTACTATTACTCCTGTTGGATATGTCACCATAGCACACAAAACACCTGCGTCCTATCCCGGATTTGTAAGTCAGGTGAATATATGCGTCATGTCAAAACAATTACCCGCAGATCAATCTGTTGTATTGAGTTCGGAGCATTTAGACTACCGATGGATAGATGAAAATGATTCTGTAGAAGACTGGCATCCTGGACAAAAACGCTTGCTTCTTCGTGTTTTTGAAGCCTACCGTAACCAATCATTTATTCCTGATACACATTAGTAATAAAAACTTATGTCATCAGAATCTTTTGATAATATTCGTTTCTTCAAAAAAGGGCACATAGAGCTTCACTTTCCAGCATTACGAAAAAATGATTCAAGATTATCTAAGAAACAGGCAGCGGAATTGACACGGGTGGCTAATAGTAGGGAAAGCTTGGAAAATAATTTTATCAAAATAGTCCCATTATATCGAAGGATTTTTTCAGACGGAAAAAATATAGTTCAAACCATGCTACCTACATCTCCTTATGCATATGGTGGTGTTATGGTGACCGCTATCGGGGAAAGCTTGCTTTCAAACGAGGGGAATGAAAGATCTGATGATATCATTGAGACAAAAATGATTTTTAATTTGGATCAGGAGGTAAAACGTGAATATTATAAACAAATTTTGGCATGTATTCAGATTGAAGAAGACATTAATTTGCCTCAAAGGGATGCAGGCTCAAATGTCGTGGCTTATGAAAATAATATGGCAAGCATCAGTAACGAAAAGTACAGGTTGCCTCGTACAATATCTTTGCCACATGCACATATTATTAAGGGTGGTGATTGGTTCGATGAAGAAAAGCTTCCTCAACACCCTTACGGCTTTAAACTTGAAAGACAGTTTTTACAAAATTACGATCTTTTTACAAGATTTAAAAATAGTTGGTTTGATTTATTACAGCAAGGTGCTAGCGGTGAGTCGTTGAAGATTCCGCAACTTCAAATAAGAAACGAGTCGCCATATGGATATACAATCGATTGTAATATGGATAGATCCCAATCAATAGATGAACAGGCTCAATATTTATCTCAAATTCTCACATCCCATCACGAAGCATATTCAATCTTTTCACAAGAAGAAATAAATCAATCAGACGAAATACGTCAACTACGTAGACAAGAATTTGCAAAAGAAAAAGGAATATCTTTACACAAAGGTCGCCCACTTAAAGAAAAATTAATTTTGCAACCATCATATCGTATTTATATTTATTACGATCAAAGTAAATTAAAGATTTCTATTTCGCCTATTTTTTTTGCGTGTGTTGGTGCGCTTGAAGCAATGGATGTCGCCGTAGACAGAAGTATTGATCATGAACAACATTTTACGGATTCTGATCTACAAATGTTTTTTGAAAAATTTACTGTACGCTTGAAAGAAACATTAGAACAAAGTTCTCAATATGAAGGTTAGGGCGAAAAACTTCTTGCATAAATCTTCATTGAAGTTGGATCGCTTGTATCAAGTAAAAAATTGAAATAAGTGCTATCTCTGGAACGCAGATATCCATCATAAGGAAAATCAATCGATTTATAGCGTTTCGTAATAAACTCTTTGCTCAATTGGTGATGGTCTTTTTGTGTTTCACGTTGTAAAAGACGCCGTACTGTTTCTTTGTAGGTATTAATATCTATTCGCATAGATATATCAAACATGCTATGCATCCTTGAATTCAATATGCCCGTACCTTCAAATATCACGATAGCGTCTTTATCGATGCTTAGGTTTATTTTTTGGTCTCGTTTACCTGTATTTCTATTATATATCTGTGGTATTTGTATGGTATAGCATTTACTTGTATTTGGGAGAACTCGAAAGAATTTATTAATATGAGATTGCAGTTGGGCAATTCTTTTAAAATCACAAGATATCTGGTCATATGTGGCAAACGAGTAATTTTTTTTTAAAGCCTTTTCAATTTCTTTCGTTCTTATGCTTCTCGAGGCCATGAACCAATCTCCATGAATCAAGACACTATGAATATTCCTTTGCTGTAAATACCAATTCAGGCGTGAGGATATTAACGTTTTTCCCGCAGTTACCGAACCATCAATCCCGATAATTAACGGATGAACGATATTTCCTTTTTTGTCTTTTGGAAGTATCCTGTCAAATACCAGATCAAGGTCTCCTACCTGTGCAGACAATGTAAGCTTCTCTTTTTTGATCATATCACGCAGGGTAAAATATTTTTTTGACATATCTTATACTTGGATAGAATTACGTACATCATTTAAAAATACTGTTCCTAATAAAAATACCGCAACGGCATTTTTGGGTGATCTATCGAGGAGAAGTCTATGTGGTATGTCAGATAAGTAATGTATTGCTTCTGCAAATAGTATTCGATTACGCCAATGAGGTTCGTTTTTTATAAGTAGATTAAAGGCTTTGTTTTGTAATAAATGGTCAAAGAATGATTTATTTAACTCACGCAAAATGTTAACAGAGTGATTATTTCCAATCATTGTCAAGGAAAAGGCGCCAGTTGCATCTTCGGACAAATCAAATTCATTAAGCATAATCTGTCCAAAGCCACTTAATGTAAATTTGAGTTTTCCAAAATCGTATAGTGTATCCCAATTACCGAAGTATCCTCTATTATCAATTAGCTTATAAGACCGTGTTAGGGGATCAAATATAATATTGAGAAAAGTAGAATCGCCGTGAGCACAAAAACCTTCCGTTTTTGGAGCAAGTATATTCGATACCAGGGTATTATTTCTGATTTCAGATATAATATCAACTGGATGTCGGTACCAGACTCCATTTATACAGAAGTTTTTTCTACATACAAGCTCGGATAGCTTTGTAAGCACTTTGCATGGAAAATCAAGTTTAAAACAATCGTTATTGTGTAGGGTAAAAATTCTGCCTTCTGCACGGCGAAGATAGTAATCCTCTAGATGTTCAAGCGATTCTCTTTTGGAAACTTGGCGTAATCGTAGCGCATATCCATGAGGTATCAATACTGAGAGGAGGTTATTGAAATATTCAATATGATCATCCATCTGGACTTCTTGTTTTGATAGTTGGGTCAATACATTTTTACCTTCACCTATATATTCAAGATCAAGCGTGGTGAATTTTTCAGTAAACGTGTGATTGATCATATGTGGGTATAACTCCCGCAATTTTTTGTAATTATCATGTTTATATATTTCGAGCAAGAAATTTACCTCTGCGTGCAGTTTGGGCGTACCATTTCCTTCGACACCCATACGCGAAGCAATTTTTCTTACGAAGAACCTCTCACTGTCAATATTTTTGAGAAGTAATATCTGACTAGCAGAACCCCCATGAAGTATTTTAACTAACTTTTCACCAGTTTTAATAAAGTCTTCTATTTTGCAAACGGAAATTACATTAGAGTTATCTGCGCTCTGCATTTTGGAAATAAGAAGTAGGATTGTATCTTTTAGATGATCCTCAACGGTTATTAAGTTACACTCTTGATATTCTTGATCCCTATATATTACCGTGCCGTATGCTGTTGGGGTTCGATGATTTATGTATTCAACAATTTTTTGGTAGTTTCTATTTATTGTTATTTCAGTGCCAAAAAATCTATTTTTAATAATTTTAACAACGATGTCTATATTCAGGACATTTTTTTTATTCATATCGTAATATATTCAATTCAGATTGAGGCAAGGCATTCATCGATAATCGTAAAGCCGTGATGAAGCTCATCCTCTGTACACACCAGTGGAATCTTAAACAACAATGATCCTTTCACATCCCGTACCAACACACCCTGTTCTAGGATAAATTTTTGGAGTTTTGAACATATTTCTTTATCCTTTTTACCTGCGTCGTTTAAAATTTCGATACACCAGATAAGTCCGGTACCACGTAGCTCACCTAGAAGTGACACATATTTTTTTTGCAAATTTTGTAAATATTCTTTTATTAGCTTTTCTTTTTTTGGAAAGGCTACAAGCAAACCTTCTGTGAATTCTTGTTTCAATTCTGTTGTAATTCCTTCTGGAATAAAATCTTTTTGTATACCTCTCAGACGTTCGATGACCGACTTTGCTGCAACAAGGGATCGTAGATCTGCGCCATTGGTTTTTAAAACGGTACTAAGCGGTAAATCTCCATATTTTGGATCCATTGCTAAAGCAGCGAGGGGACCATAACCAGATGTTAGACCTTTACTGATTGCCATAAGGTTCGGTGTTACGCCAAAATAATGGGAGCTAGAAAAAGTACCTAACCATCCATATCCTGTTTGTATATCGTCAAAGATTAATGGAATATTAAGATCTTCACATATTTTTTTAAGTGATTGCAGAAATAGCTTTGAGCAAATATTTACGTTATTGTTTACTTGCACTGGTTCGATAATTACGGCAAATGCTTTGTGTCCAATCTTTTTTAGTTCTTTTAAAATATTTTTATCATTCTCTGATAAACTTTTCGCCTTGTTCTCCGGTTGCGTATGTGTTGGAGTATCCAAAAAAATAGCAGAAACAGTATTATCTACAATAAAACGATTTTCCTGTTGTAGATCAGAAATTATGAAAGATGTAAGATTTTGTCCATGATACGAGCCCTTAAATGAAATAATCTTATTTTGATTTTTCTTTCTATGCCTGTATGTTGCAAGGATTGCGAGCTCAATGACATCAGATCCATTGCATTGTCGGTGATTAACCACAGCATTTTTTATGCCACTTAAACGTGATATTTCTTCTCCCATTTCAAAATATAATGGTGTTCCTGTGCGAGTCGTCGCAAATGAGGGGCTACCACTTAAAATGTACGATGCTAAATTAGCTGTTACCCACGGATCGTTTTGACCCAAAATACAATTGAGCGACATGGACGCAAAATCATAGAGAACCCCCTTATTTGTTTTCAATGTTAATCCTGATCCTGATAAAAGTACTATATCAGTAGACGGAAGTAGATTTTCGCATAAATATCTTTTTTTCTTTTTTAAAGAAACACCAGGATCTATGGTACTGGAATATCTTTTCGAAATATGTGAAAGTATCTTTTTTATATATTTTTTCTGACCGATATCTAATGATTTAGACATAATTATAAAAATATTTTGTTAATATAAGAGATTTTTCTCAAAAAATACTATCAAAAAACAACGGCTAAGTAAGTTACATTGCCGTATAATATAGTTTATAGTCCGCAAATTTTTTGAACCTCCTAAAGCCGATATTATTAGAATTACTTTGTAGGTCGATTAATGACAACACTGAAGGTACAAGGAAAAATATATACAATTAATGGCCATTATATTAAGACTTAAAATTTTGAAAAAAGCTATCCAATAAGTTGACAGAATTAATTTTTGGTGCCGATGGGGAGAATCGAACTCCCAAGCCCGAAGGCACACGATTTTGAGTCGTGCATGTTTACCAATTTCATCACATCGGCCTGCATTTCTAGGCCCAATTATACGTTATATTGTGGTTTTTGTCAATTGGGTGTATAATTTAGAAAACTTGTGAAATATGTCACACATTATTGCTGTCGTAAATCAAAAAGGGGGAGTTGGAAAGACGACCACGGCTATGAATATGGCTGCCCATCTGTCTGAACTCGGAAAATTTGTTCTCCTTGTTGACATGGATCCTCAGGGCAATGCCACGAGTGGTCTTGGTTTTGATCGTGCTTCTCTCGAATACGGAATGTATGAAGCTCTGAGCAAGCAAAAGCGTATTCATGATGTTATCCTCAATACCAGTCATGAAGGGCTTCGTGTCGCACCTGGGACCCCAGAACTTGCTGGAGCCAATATTGAGCTGGTTGATGTAGACAGACGCGAATTTCAACTCGCTGACCTTTTGAGTGAAGTTCAGCATGCATATGATTATATTATTATTGACTGCCCACCATCGCTTGGACTCCTTACTATCAATAGCCTCGCTGCAGCTACAGAGATTTTGATTCCAGTGCAGGCTGAATATTACGCGCTTGAGGGGTTAGGGCAACTGCTCCAAACGATTGGTTTGGTAAAAGAACATTTGAAACCAGAGCTTGAAATTTTGGGAGCCGTGATTACTATGTTTGATAAACGTACCAAATTGTCTGAGGACGTCATGGGTGAAATTTATAAATATTTTCCAGATCGTATTTTTCGTGCCGTGATTCCACGCAGTGTACGATTGGCCGAAGCACCCAGTTTTGGTCAAACGATTTTGCAGTATGAACCTCGAGGAAAAGGTTCTCGCGCCTATGAACGATTGGCACGAGAAATTTTGGAAAAACATGATGCGCAGTAGATTCTAAATTTTATTATTTCGCTTATGGCACTTGGCAAGGGTTTGGGTTCTCTTATTCCCACTTCAAAATCTCAAAACATGGTTCAAAAAGAACCTGTTTCAACTGAAAAGTTCAAAGACAATGAGCGTCTCTGGCATATTCCGCTTTCTGAGATCGTGCCAAATGAAGAACAGCCTCGTCGTTTTTTTTCTCCAGAAGATCTTGAAGATTTGGTTTCTTCGATCAAAGAGCATGGAGTTTTGCAGCCAATTACGGTCATGGAAAAAGAAGATGGTGGATATGAAATTATTGCCGGTGAACGTCGTTTTCGTGCGTCACAGCGTGCTGGCGTAGCAACGATTCCTGCATTGGTGCGAACGGTTACCAAACAAGAAAAACTTGAACTTGCTTTGATTGAAAATATTCAACGTCAAAATTTGAACCCTATTGAAGAAGCTTTTGCTTATCAGAGGCTGATGGAACAATTTCACCTCACACAAGAACAAGTTTCGCAAAAAGTTGGAAAAAGTCGTCCAGTGATTGCGAATACTGTCCGTTTGCTTGATCTTCCTGAAAAAATTCAAGCTGCGTTGATGGATGGAACACTCAGTAGTGGAAAAGCTCGTGCCATACTCAGTCTGCGTTCCGAGCAAGAGCAGATGGAAGCCTTTGAAAGCATGATGGGGCAAAAAATGACAGTGCGAGATATTGAACATGTCGTGATGCAAAAAGGGGCGGCTGCTCGTAAAGGGACACTCAAACGTGATCCAAATATACTTGCTCAAGAGCAACTCCTTGAAGAACGATTTGGTGCCAAGGTACGAATTTCTCAGCGGGGAGAAAGAGGAACGATTGTGATTGAATATCATTCCAAAGATGAACTGAAACGAATTCTTGACGAAATCCTCGTCTAACAATTTCAATACTAGGTTTAAAAAAATACGGTCGCCTGAGGCGACCGTATTTTAATTTTTACTGTGAAGGACTGATTTGAGCCAAGAGGGAAGTCTATCCTGTTTTTGTGACATCTTGATGTGGCTACGGGCAGTGTGTGTTTTGACAAAATCGAGCCAATCAGAATTTGGGCCTTTTCGATTTTTTTCTATCACAATTTCGACTACGTCACCATTTTTGAGTTCAGTATTGAGACTCACCATTTTGTCATTGACAATAGAAGATCCGCATTTATTTCCAATGTCTGTATGAATGTGATAGGCAAAGTCCACAGGTGTGGCTCCTTCTGGCAGATCAATCACATCACCTTTTGGAGTAAAGACAAAAATACGAGTTTGTAAAAAGTCGACTTTGATTTCTTCGAGATCAGACAGTTTATTCAAAATATCTTTTTGGATTTCTGCAAGCTCCTTGGCCCATTGCACTTCTTTTTTTGGCATGCGAGAGCCTTGTTCATCATAGTGCCAGTGTGCCGCAATACCAAAGTCTGCTTGTTGGTTCATGTCAGGCGTACGAATTTGAAATTCAACAATTTCTCCATTGTCACAAAAGAGGGTGGTATGGAGTGACTGATACCCATTTGGTTTTGGTTGGGAAATATAATCTTTGATCCGGCCCTTGAGTGGTTTCCAAATTTTGTGCAAAATTCCCAGAGTGGCATAGCAATCACCAACACTTGGGACCAAAATTCTCATTGCGACAAAATCATAAATTTTGGTGATGTCATTATCTTTGCGCAAAAGTTTTTGGTACAAACTATAGAGACGTTTGTTCCGTCCTTTGATTTCGATGATAGGTACATTGGCTTTTGCGAGCTCATCTCGTGCATGGGTTGCAACTTGTTCGAGATATTTTTCTTTTCCTTTGAGACGTTCATCACGCAAAAGTCTCATGCGTGTATATTCTTTTGGATAAACATATTTGAAAGAAAGATCTTCGAGTTGTCCTTTCATATTATCCATTCCGAGGCGTCCAGCAATTGGAGCATAGATCTCTAGACTCTCAAGAGCAATTCGGTAGCGTTTTTCTTGGGGAAGGGCATCCAGTGTTTGGAGATTGTGCATGCGATCAGCAAATTTCATGATCATGACGCGGACATCTTCGGCCATGGCAATAAACATTTTGCGGAGGTTTTCAATGTAGCGTTCTACGCCACGGTATTTGAGTTTTCCAAGTTTGGTAATACCATTGACCAGTCCTGCGATTTCACTGCCAAAATTATCTTCAATATCTTTGAGAGTAACTTCTGTATCTTCTGGCACATCGTGCAGGAGAGTAGCGACAATAATCACAGGATCAATACGACGTCTCGCCAAAATATGGGCCGCAGCGAGTGGATGGATAATATAGGGCTCACCAGATTTTCTGGTTTGTCCATCATGCGCACGGTACGCAAAATCATAGGCCAGACGAATCAAATCCATATCTGCCGTTGGATCATAGCGCTCAATCAGCGTTATGAGACTATTTATGGTTTCTTTATTTTTTGGCTTTTGTTCATCCATAAAATTCAAAAAGGGAATACTCTATATATAACACGAAAAAGAGGGTTTTGGCAATACAAAAAGCCCTTTTTGAAAAGGGCTTTTATTTTGTAGTATTGAAAATGGTTTACGAAATTCTTGCCAGATTGAGATCTTTTGTGGTTCTGATTTGCTCTACAAATTCTGGCATGTGGGAAACGAGAATAATGGCTCCTTCAAAATCATCAATAGCTTTGGCAATCACAGGAATGTGGCGAAAGTTGATATGATTGGTTGGCTCGTCGAGGATCAGGAGGCCTGGTTCTTGGAGTACAAAACGAGCATAGCAGAGGAGTCCTTTTTGACCTTCGGACAAAGATCCGACGGTATTTTTCATCAGTTCTGCGGTCAGCAAAAATTGAGCACCGGTTGCGTAGATCACTTGATTGTCTGGAACATCCATCATTTCTGCGAGGGCATCGTAAACAGTTTTTCCAAAATCAAGACCTGAAAAATCTTGACGGTAGTATCCAACTTTTACTCCAGGACTAATGACGGCATTTTCGGTTGCTTCAAGCGCAAGTTCTTTGAGGAGTGTTGATTTTCCAATTCCATTTGGACCAGTGATGAGGAGTCTATCTGCTCGCCAAATTTTGAGATCAATGTTTTTGAAAACACGTTCGTGATTGAGGACTACACCAACTTTATTGATACTGACTACGACTTCAGACCAACGCTGCGCTGGAATGATAAATGGGCGAATCGTTTTGTCGTCCCGCTTTACCTCAACCATGTTTTCTTCATCATCTTCAATTTCATCACGCATTTTACTGGCGAGGCGACGCATTTTTCCTCCTTTGTGAGAGAAAAAGTTGACTTTATCTTTGCGATCTTGAATGTTTTTGCGGAGCTGTGCATTCTTTTTTTCTTCACGTTCAATCTGGGCAGTGATTTGTTCAACCACATTAAAATAATTTCCAACGTATTGTTCTACTTTTTTACTATAAAAATCGAGATTGAGAACTCCTTCAGTAAAGGCATTCAAAAAGTTTGCATCGTGAGAAATAACAATGACGGTTTTTTCATACATCATGAGAAATCCTGTGAGGTGGTCAATACCTGCAGCATCGAGATTGTTGGTCGGCTCGTCGAGGAGAAGTATGTCTGGTTTTTGAATCAAAGCATAGGCGAGAAGGAGGCGTGCTTGTTGGCCACCAGAGAGTTCTTTGACTTTTCGTTCCATGGGGATAGAGAGCTGGACCACTTCGAGTACATCATCTACGAGTTTTTGGAGGTTATATTTTTTTTCATCAAAGGCAGTCGCAAAGTATTCGAGAATGGTGTGGTCAAAATATTCTTTTGGCATGACCTGAAGACCAATGGCAATGGAAGCCTTGTCGCGGATAAATACTTTTCCATTTGTGGGTTTGAGGCCAGCTTGTTTGGTATTTTCTGATGCACCGAGTATGAGCTTGAAGAGGGTGGATTTGCCCGCTCCATTTTGTCCCATGATGGTTATTTTGGCATCTTCTCGTACAGAAAAACTTGCCTCATCGAGGATGGGTTTGTCATCAGTATACGAAAAAGAGACATTTTCAAAACGGAGAATAACATTTCCTGCGGACATACACTTCAAAAAACTTTAATAATTCAAAAGATTAGGCTCAGTATAGCCTGAAAAATGATATTTGTCAACCTTTGCTCGATATCTTTTTTTCAATCGTAATGCTCTCTTGGTCAATATCCACTTTGACTGCGTCCCCATCGTCTATTTCACCGCGTATGATCATCAGGGCAAGTTTGTCGAGCAGTTCGGTTTGGATCACCCGTTTGAGTGGGCGAGCACCGAGATTTTGGTCATAGCCTTTTTTGCCGAGCCAGTCTTTGGCTTTGGCACTGACTTCAAGTTTTACTCGTTTGTCTTCGAGACGGCCTGCTACTTGCTTGAGTTGGAGATCTACAATAGAGCGAATTTGTTTTTCAGTCAGTGGATGGAACATGATTATTTCATCAATACGGTTCAAAAATTCTGGTTTGAAATGTTCCTTGAGTGCTTCCATGACTTTTTCTTTGATACTGCCTTCGTTGTTCCAGCCAGTACTGCCGCTCGCAGCAAATCCAAATTCACCACGTTTGCTCATACTCATGATCATCTCAGATCCAACGTTGCTGGTCATGATAATAACGGTATTTTTGAAATTGACTTTGCGTCCTTTGGCATCGGTCAGATGTCCGTCTTCGAGGATTTGGAGCATGATGTTGAACACTTCTGGATTGGCTTTTTCTATTTCATCAAAAAGAATAACGCTGTACGGTCTGCGGCGGATACGCTCTGTGAGTTGTCCACCTTCATCATATCCAACATAGCCAGGAGGGGAGCCAATAAGTTTACTCACAGAATGTTTTTCCATGAATTCACTCATGTCGACGCGTACAATGGCATCTTCATCATTGAAGAGAAATTCTGCCAATGCTTTGGCAAGCTCTGTTTTTCCGACACCTGTTGGACCCATGAAAATAAACGATCCAATTGGACGCTTTTCTTCACCAATACCTGCACGCGATCGACGGATAGCATTTGAGATCGCACCAATGGCTTCCTCTTGTCCAATCACACGTTTTTCGAGTTCTCCTTCCATGTGCTCGAGCTTTTTGAGATCATCCTGAAGCATTTTTGTTACAGGAATCCCGGTCCAACGCGAAACAACCGCGGCAATATCTTGTTCAGTCACTTCTTCTTTGAGAATCGCACGGCCTTGTTGAATGTCGAGAAGTTTTTTCTGGTATTGTTTTATATCGTCTTCTTTTTTTGGAATTTTGGCATAGCGAATTTCAGCCACTTTTTGGAGTTCTCCACGTCGCTCGGCAATATCTGCAGATTGTTTGAGCTGTTCAATTTCTTTTTTGCAAGCACGGATATTGGTAATGGTTTCTTTTTCATTTTTCCAGTGTAGCTCGAGTTCGGTGCTGGTTTCTTTGAGGTTTTCGAGTTCTTTTTTGAGTTTTTTGTTGCGTTCTTTGGAATCGGCATCAGTTTCTTTTTTGAGTGCTTGCATCTCGATCTCGAGTTTCATGATTTTTCGTTTCATTTTGTCGAGCTCGTCTGGCATTGAGTCAATTTCCATACGCAGGGCAGAAGTGGCTTCATCGATCAAGTCAATTGCTTTGTCTGGTAAAAAGCGATCGGTGATATAGCGACTCGAGAGTTCGACAGCAGAGACAATGGCCGGGTCAGTGATACGCACTCCATGATGGACTTCGTATTTTTCTTTGATACCGCGCAGGATAGCAATGGCATCGTCTTTGCTTGGTTCATTGACCAGAACGGGCTGAAAACGGCGTTCAAAGGCAGCATCTTTTTCAATATGTTTTTGGTATTCTTTGAGCGTGGTGGCGCCGATGGTATGGAGTTCTCCTCTTGCGAGCGCAGGTTTGAGCATGTTACTGGCATCAATCGCTCCTTCGCTTGATCCCGCTCCAACAATCGTATGAAGCTCGTCAATAAAGAGAATAATTTTTCCATTTGATTCGGTGACTTCTTTGAGTACAGCCTTGAAGCGTTCTTCAAATTCACCACGAAACTTGGTTCCAGCAACGAGCGCTCCAATATCGAGGCCAATGAGTTCTTTGTCTTTGATACTTTCTGGTACATCGCCATTGACAATACGCTGCGCCAGGCCCTCGGCAATGGCTGTTTTTCCGACTCCCGGTTCACCAATCAGGACTGGATTGTTTTTGGTACGGCGAGACAACACTTGCATGACGCGGCGGATTTCATCGTCTCTCCCAATCACTGGATCGAGTTTTTCTTTGCGAGCGAGTTCGGTAAAATTTTTACCGTATTTTTCGAGGGCTTGGTATTTGCTCTCAGGTTCTGGTGAATCTACTTTTTGATTGCCCCGCACTTGAACGAGGGTACGCAGAACTGCATCATAACTGGCGCCTTGTTTGTCGAGTAACTCACTGACAGGGTTTTTATTTTTCAAAAAAGCGAGGAGGAGGTGCTCAACACTAATATATTCATCTCCCATTTTTTTGGATTCTTCTTGTGCATTTTGCAAAATATACATCATGGCCTGTCCCATCAGAATCTGACCAAACCCACCAGGTGACATGGCACCAAATTGTTTGGGAAGCATGTCAATGAACTGCTGAACTTCGGTTTTGAGGCTTTCAACATCAATATTGAGTTTTTTCATGACAGAAACGACCACACCTTCGTGTTGCTCGAGTAGAGCAAAAAAAAGATGAGGAGGTTCTACATGAGGCTGACCATTTTCATGAGAAATATTGGCAGCCCTCTGCAGGGCTTCTTGGGATTTATGGGTAAAGTTTTGAGGGTTCATAGTGTTTTGAGAAAAAGTGATAGGTGATACGGGATAAATTTCTTTGGAATATTATCACTCGTCTATATAGAGTGATAATACCGCAATTGAAAAAAACTGTCAAATCAAGTACAATTATACCATAATTTAGGCCTATTTTATGTATATTTTAGGGATTCGAATCGATACGATTACTCGAACTGCTGCAATTGAAAAAGTGAGGGGTTTTTTACATGGAAATGAAAGTAAAATGGTCTTCACTCCTAATCCAGAAATGCTCGTTGATGCTCAAAAAGATAGCTATTTTAAGGAAATTTTGAATAAGGGAGATCTCAATATTTGTGATGGAAAGGGGATACAGCTCGTGTTCAAAGAAAAAATTGAACGTATTTCTGGCGTGGATTTTTTGGGAGATGTTTGTGGATTGGCAGAAAAAGAAAATAAATCTGTGTATCTCCTCGGAAGTGGCAGTGATGAGGTACTCCGAGATTGTCAAAAAAATTTGCAATCACAATTTCCACTTTTGAAAATCGTTGGTCAAAATAAAGGGCCTCGAATACAAGTAAACTTGGATCATAAAAATTTTTGTGTATCGTATCCACACCCAGAAGAAAACGAAAAAGTCATTGATGATATTATTGATACGGCACCAGATATTCTTTTTGTGGCCTTTGGACATATCAAACAAGAAAAATGGATCTATGAATTTTTGCCACAGCTCCCCAGTGTAAAAATTGCTATGGGAGTAGGAGGAAGTTTTGATTTTGTCGCAGGAAAAGTAAAGCGTGCACCACAGTTTTTACGCAGTATCGGACTCGAATGGCTTTGGCGATTGATGAGAGAACCTCGTCGCATCAAAAGAATTTGGAAAGCAACAATCGTATTTTTAGTTTATGTTTTGAAATCAAGATAATATTTCTTATGCTCACAGAAAATATCCGCAAACATCTCAAAAAACTTACGCAAAAAAAATACCGCCGCGAATTCGGTGAATTTATTATTGAAGGAATCAAAGGAGTGGAAGAAGCCATGAATTCTGGGCTAAAAATAAAAACTATAATTTTGGAAGAAGATAAGCGCAGTGAAATAATCATGCCATTGTTTGTCGACGCTGGGCCAGAAGTATTGTATGCCAATAAAAGTGATATTAAAGAAATCAAAACCACAGAAACGTTTCCTGGCATTATGGCTGTCGTCTCGATGCCACAGTCAAAGCTTAGTGATTTTGATTTTTCTACAACGATCTTGTGTCTTGATGGTGTCAAAGATCCGGGAAATCTCGGAACAATTATTCGCACTGCAGATTGGTTTGGGATCAAAAATATTTTGCTCTCCGAAGATTGTGTCGACCCCTACAATGAAAAAGTCGTTCGTTCAACTATGGGATCAATTTTTCGTGCCACGATTGTGGAAAGTGAAAATATTCTCAAAGATTTGATTGAACTCAAAAAAGAAAGTTATGAGGTCGTGGGGCTCCAAATGCAAGGTGATAATGCTTTAAAAACAAAATTTTCAGAAAAAAGTATTGTGGTATTTGGTTCAGAATCCCACGGGATCAGCCCAACGGTTCAAAAGTTTTTGGACAAGAGCTGTACTATCCCAAAAATTGGTGACGCAGAATCACTCAATGTAGGAATAGCCGTTGGTATTGTGCTCTCACAAATTACTTCGACATAGCCTTGAAAAAGCCCTGGTTTTGGGCTATACTCAAAATATTCTAATTTTATTGTATGATGAAGACCCGTTTTGCGCCAAGTCCAACTGGATATGTGCATGTAGGAAGTTTGCGAGCAGCACTTTTTCCTTATTTATTTTCTCGAAAAATGGGAGGAAAGTTTGTCTTGCGTGTTGAAGATACTGATCAAGAAAGGTTAGTTGAGGGAGCTGTTGAAAATTTGCTTCAAACTTTGGAATGGGCAGGCCTTGTCCCAGATGAGGGTCCTGTTCTTGAAAATGGGAGTATTGTTCAAAGAGGAGATGTGGGTCCATATATTCAGTCCCAAAGACTTGATATTTATCAAAAATACGTACAAATTTTGCTCGAAAAGGGAGATGCCTATTATGCGTTTGATACGAGTGAAGAACTCGACGAAATGCGCAAAAATCAAGAGCTACTCAAACAGTCTCCACGCTACGACCGAGAAAAAATGAAAAATCAGTTTACACTTTCACCAGAAGAAACCAAACGTCGTGTTGAGGCAAAAGAATCGTATGTGATTCGTCTCAAGGTTCCAGATCATGAAACGGTTGTCTTTACGGATGTTATTCGCGGAGAAGTTTCGGTCAAAACTTCTGAAATCGATGATCAGGTTCTGATGAAATCAGACGGATTTCCGACCTATCATTTGGCTGTGGTGGTCGATGACCATACTATGGGAATCACACATGTTATCCGCGGTGAAGATTGGCTTCCTTCGACTCCAAAACATATTTTGCTCTACAAGGCATTTGGTTGGGAGATACCTGTTCATGCTCACATGCCACTTTTGGTCAATCATGAAAAACAAAAGCTCAGTAAACGCAAAGGAGACGTTTCTGTAGAGAGTTTTCGAGAAAAAGGCTATTTGCCAGAGGCCTTTGTGAACTTTTTGGCTTTTTTGGGTTGGAATCCAGGGGATGATCGTGAGATTTTTAGCCTGAGTGAGCTTGTCGATGCTTTTCGTCTTGAAAAGGTACAACGTGGCGCAGCTGTATTTAACATTGAGAAACTCAACTGGTATAATAAAGAATATATAAAGAAAATGGATCTTGCTGAACTCACGGCTCGGGCCATGCCATTTTTGATCAAGGCTGGCGTTATTACTGGCAATGAAGACCCTGTATATCTACAAAAAACCATTGCTCTTGAAAAAGAACGCATGACTGTACTGTCAGAACTTCCTGAAGCCGTAGGATTTATTTTTGCGACAACTCTTGAATACGATCCTGCTATTGTCATCTGGAAAAAAGATACACGGGAAGGTTCAAAAGAAAAATTGTCACTCTTGGCAGAATTTTTGGATGCTGTGGATGAAGCTGATTGGAAATTTGAAACTTTGCAAGAAAAAATAAAAGCCTGGATCACGGAAAAAGGGTTTGGTGTTGGAGATGTGCTTTGGCCATTGCGTGTTTCACTCTCTGGTCGACCAAATTCTCCTGGACCGTTTGAAATTGCTGATGTCCTTGGAAAAGAGAGAACCTTGATCCGGATACAAGACGCGATTCAAAAACTTTCAGTATAATTTATTTAGGGAAATAGTTGCTTGTCCTCCTATGACCTACAAAAAATATGTTTTCCTCTCAGGGGTACTTCTCGTAGTGCTCTTTTCCTCCTTTTGGCATCTCTCTTTTGTTTTTTCTCAGGATGCACAATATCAAGAAGTTGGTGGTACTGTTGAAGAAATTGACACACTCCAATCGCAGATTGATGCGAGGCGAAAAAAAATTGCAGAACTTGAAAAATCTATTGCAGATTACAAACAAAAAATTTCTGAAAAAAAACTCGAAGTCGTCTCTTTGTCCAATCAAATTGGAATTTTGGATACTCGTATTAGTGAAATAAATGTGGATATTGAAGCAACAGAGCAAAAATTGCAGGTGCTTGGGCTTGAAATTTCTCAAACTGAACTGACCATTGAGCAAAAGGCTGGACAAATAGAAAAACAAAAAAGTATTGTGTCTGAATTGGTTCGAGCCTTACATCAACAAGATGGAAAAAACTATATTGAAATCGCAGCGAGTCATGACAATTTTTCTGACTTTTACAATCAGCTCCACTATACCAAAACCATTGAACAAGATCTTGGAAAAACCATGAGGGGGTTACGCCTTGCCAAAGAAGAACTCGAAGGGCAAAAAAAAGGTTTGGAAGATCAAAAAATTTCTCATACCAAGATTGCTGATGAACTCAAAAATAAAAAGCAAGACATGGTAGAACAATCAAAAGCCAAAGAAGGATTGCTCGTGGTAGCGAGTACCACACAGCTCAAATATAATACACTTCTCTCGAGTCTCAAATCGCAATATCAGCAAACAGAAAATGAAATTAGTGGTATTGAAAGGCAAGTGCGTCAAAAACTTGCTGAATCAAAAAAAATAAAACCAACAACCAATGAAGAAGATGTTGGTGCTATGGGTTGGCCTACACCGAGTCGCTATGTGACAGCCACATTTCATGATTCTACGTATCCATTTCGTCATGTTTTTGAACACAGTGGAATAGATATCCGCGCTTCGCAGGGGACTGCTATCAAAGCTACGGCTTCTGGGTATATTGGACGTGCCAAGAAGTGTACACTGGCGAGCTGTTATTCATATGTTTTGATTGTGCACGATGGTGGGCTTTCAACAGTATATGGACACATGAGTAAAATAATTGTAAGTGAAGAACAGTTTGTGACTCGTGGCGATATTATTGGGTATTCTGGAGGAACTCCTGGTACGGCTGGTGCTGGGCCATTTGTGACGGGTGCGCATTTGCACTTTGAGGTCCGTAAAGATGGTATTCCTGTGAATCCACTTTCATATCTTGGTGAATAAAAAAATGTTTAAAAAAGAAACCCTAGGAGGTTTCTTTTTTAGTTTTCGCTTTCCGTTTGGCAGGTTTTCGTTTTGCAGGTGATTTTTCTTTAGCAGGTTCTTTTGCTTCTGCTTTCTTTCCTCCACGCTTCCATCCGCCTTTTCTTTTTTCTGGTGCTTTTTCAATCAAATCTTTTACGGTTGCTTCGTCAAGATCTTTTGGCTCGACGCCTTTGGGAATTTTGGCATTTTTTATTCCATCAGTAATATATGGTCCATAGCGTCCGACTTTGACAATGATGTCAGTGCCTGGAAAAGTTTTGAGAATCGAGGCAGCTTCTTTTTCTACGGCTTCTTGGATAATCTCTAGTCCTCGCTCGTGTGTGACAGTATATGGATCATCAACTTTGAGACTGTAATATTTGCTCCCAACTTTGATATATGGTCCAAAACGTCCAATCTGTGCCACCATTTCTTCACCCTCGGCTGTATTTCCGAGGTGGCGTGGCAGTTTGAAGAGTTCGAGCGCATCTTCGAGCGTGATGGTTTCCATGGATTGGCCTTTGCGTAGAGGGGCAAAGATTGGTTTTTCTTCATCTTCTTGTTTGCCTTTTTGCACAAAAGGTCCAAAGCGACCAATACGGACAAAGATAGGTTTGCTCGTTTTTGGGTCAGTTCCAAGTTCACGCATACCTGTCACATCTGCTTTGGCGAGTTCTTCGGTTTTTTGTAAAATATTTTCGTGAAATGGTTGATAGAATGTAGCGATAATAGGTTTCCAATCTTTGGTTCCTTCAGCAATTTCATCGAGGTTTTGTTCCATTTGAGCCGTAAAACTATAATCCACAATATTTTGGAAGTGTTCGGTCAAAAGTGAATTGACCAAAAAGGCAATATCATTTGGTTTGAGGCGTTTGTTGTCATCGCGCTCCACATATTGGCGAGCTTCAATCGTACCAATGGTTGGTGCATAGGTAGATGGACGACCAATACCATATTCTTCCATTACTTTGACAAGCGTGGCATCACTGTAACGTGCTGGTGGTTCGGTAAAATGTTGTTCAGGTTTGAGATCTTGGCAGAGCATGCTTTCTTTTTCTGCTACTCGCGGGAGGACTTCTTCTTTTTGAAATTCTGGATAGAGTGTGAGCCAACCTGGGAAAACAACGGTCTGGCCATTGGCACGGAAAGTATATGGTGTGTTGGTATGAGAATCAATCTCAATCATGGTGCGATCAAGGTCTGCATCTGCCATTTGGGTAGCTACAGAGCGTTTCCAGATCAGGGTATAGAGTCTGAGTTGTTGTGGGTCAAGGTAGGCTGCAATAGATTCGGGAGTGCGAGTCGGATCAGTTGGGCGAATCGCTTCATGGGCCTCCTGTGCACCCTTACTTTTGGTTTTGTAGACACGATTTTTTTCCAAAGAAAATTTTGCTCCGTATTGTTTGTGTACAAAATCTTTGGTTTCATGCAAAAATTTTTCAGACAAAAAGTTTGAGTCAGTACGCATGTAGGTGATAAGACCGACTTGTCCGCCACTTCCAAGCGCAATACCTTCGTAGAGTTGCTGTGCGAGGCGCATGGTTTGTTTACTCGAGTATTTGAGTTTTTGGTTGGATACCTGTTGGAGTGTCGAAGTCGTAAAAGGAGGTGGGGGAGTGCGTTTGGCTCCTTTTTTTTCAATTTTACTAATAGTATAAGTGGTACTTTTGAGTGCAGAGAGAATTTCATCGAGTTGCTCCTTTTTATTGAGGTCAAATTTGTCGAGTTTTTTTTCACCAATAGCGACAAGAGAAGCACTCATGGTATCAGAGGATTTTTCGCTGTGGAAAATTCCTTCGAGTGTCCAGTATTCTTCTGGTTTGAAATTTTGAATTTCTCGTTCACGTTCTACAATGAGGCGCACTGCCACAGACTGTACGCGTCCAGCTGACAGACCGCGTGCGACTTTTTTCCAAAGAAATGGTGAAAGTTCGTATCCGACGAGACGATCGAGCACACGGCGAGCCTGCTGCGCATCAACAAGCCTCAGATCAATATGACGAGGATTTTTGAGCGCTTCATTTATTGCATGTTCAGTAATTTCGTGAAAAACAATGCGCTCTGCCTTTGTTGGATCGATATCAAAAATGTGAGCCAAATGCCAAGAAATGGCTTCTCCTTCACGGTCCTCATCTGTTGCAAAGATAATATTTTTTGCTTTGGCTGCAAGTTCTTTGAGTTTTTTGACATGAGCGGCTTTGTCCTTGGATACAATATATTGTGGCTCAAAGGTGCCGTGTTCAAGATCAATTCCCATTTTGCTTTTTGGCAAATCTCGTACATGCCCAAAAGACGATTCTACAATATATTCAGAACCGAGAAAGCGAGAGATGGTTTTTGCTTTGGTAGGGGACTCTACGATGACGAGGGTTTTTGGCATACTTGAGAAAAAAACAAAGTTGCAAGATTTATATTAGTTGAGTTTCTTGTTTGTGTCAACTTTGATGAAAAAATACTTTTATCTCTCCACTCAAAAAAATAGAACCAGTTACAACGAGAAGATCGGTTTTTTTCTGCTGTTTTTGACTCCAGTGGAAGGCATCTTTTGGATCAAAGAAAATCTTGGTTTTGGTATTTTTGGAATGCTTTTTAAAAAGTTTTTGTATTTCAATTGGAGAGACGACTTTGCGAAATGGGTTCATGGTATTTCGAGTGCAAGCAATGGTTTTGGGTTTGAGCTGAGCAATGTGCTCTATCATTTTTTGTATATCTTTACCGTAAGAAAATCCAAGCACCAGGTGAATGTTTTTGACACGCAGAGACTGTATTGTTTGTACGGTTGTTTTTATTTTGTCTTCATTATGTGCACCATCAAAAATAATAAGAGGTTTTTGTGAAACGATTTCCATCCGGAGCGGTTGTTGCGCAGATTTGAGTCCCTTTTGTATTTTTTTTGTTTCTATTCCAAGCTCATTTCCTATTTCAAGACAGAGAATCGCATTGTGTATTTGATGTGTTCCGAGAGTATTGATGTGATATTTTTTATTTTTATATTCAAAAGATATACCGTGCTCTGTTTGTAAAAAGTTGAAATCTGGTAGATTGATCGTATGGAGTTGTGTTTTTGTTTTGTTACATTCATCTTTTATTATTTTCAAAATTTTCTCGTCACGCTCCATACTAAAGACCTGGCAATTTTTTTTGATAATGCCAGATTTTTCAAAAGCAATTTTTTCTTTGGTATCACCAAGCAGTTCAGTATGATCAAGTCCAATATTGGTAATGACCGCAATTTTTTTGTGGGGAATGATATTGGTAGAATCAAATCTTCCACCAACACCGACTTCGATGACCGCTGTATCTACTTTTTTTTGTGCAAAATAATACAGTCCAATGATGGTAGTGACATCAAAAAATGTGATCATGTCATAGGGACTCGTCTTGGCATAGGTATCAATACAGGGTTTCAGGTGCGCAACAATCTGGACAAATTCAGATTTTTTCATGTGTTTTTTTCCAATTTTCCAGCGCTCAAGAAGAATCGTTGGGTGTGGTGAACACAAAAGGCCAGTTTTTTTGCCGCCTGCAGTCAAAATAGATTGTAAAAAAGCACAGACCGAACCCTTTCCACTGGTCCCCGTGACATGAATATATTCGGGTATATTTTTTTCAGGGTTGCCCAGAATCTTCAAAAAAAATTCAATGCGCTTGAGATTTTTGCTGTAGTCAGTGGTGGTCTGCTCCACATTTGCGAGAGAAAATATATATTGCTCTGCTTCAAGGTAGGTCATACGATAAGTATATAGTTCATATTTCCGAGGTTTCGTACCTTACCTTTGATTTCAAGAAGTGTCAAATGGCTCAAAAGAACTTGGCTCGGGATATGGGCTTGTTTGATCAGTACATCTATATGTATTGGTTCTCGAGAGAGGGTCTGCAAAATAAGAGTTTCTTCTGGATTGTCTCCAATGATTTTGTCTTCTTCGGAGGATTGCTTTGTTTGGAGGCCAAAAATATCCAAGATATCTTGGCTCTGTGTGACGACCCGAGCACCAAGTTTGAGCAGATTATTGGGGCCTTGTCCTGTCAAAGAAGTAATATTGTGTGGAATGGCAAATACCTCGCGGTTGTATTCGAGAGCGGCTTGAGCAGTGATGAGGGCGCCGGATGAGGCCTGTGCTTCTACTACGAGCACGCCAAGGCTCATGCCTGCAATGATTCGGTTGCGTTTTGGAAAAGAATACTTGGTTCCAAGAGTTTTTGGTGGATATTCAGAAAGTATGGCTCCACCTTGCTCAATAATTTTTTCTGACAGCGTTTGGTGCGCGCGTGGGTAGACGGTTGCACGATCGATTCCACATCCAAGAACTGCGATGGTCCTTCCTTTATTTTTTAGGTTTGTTTCGTGTGCTACTCCATCAATGCCAAGTGCCAGGCCGCTGATTATCGTCATCTGCGCTTCTGTGAGAGCTTTGACAATTTCTTCTGTGATTTGTTTGCCATAACGGCTTGCTTTGCGTGTGCCTACGATTGCAAAAGGGTATTGTATATTTTGAATATTTCCCCTTACAAATAAACACAGCGGTGGATCATATATTTCTTTGAGGAGGAGCGGATAATCCGGATGTCCATAGGATATGGTTTGTATATTTTCTTTTTGCAATTCTTTTTCGAGTGCTTCTTCATCGATTTGTTTTTTCCACAAAATAAATTCTTGGATAATATTTTCTTCCCATACTTTTTGGCCAAAATCAGAAAACTCCGCCAGAAATGCAGAGTCGATTGTTCCAAAATGTTTGAGAAGTGACGTGTACCTTTTATGGGTAATCTTTGGAAAATATGAAATGAGAACTTCTTTTTGCATATTTTATAATGCTTGCAGAATTTTTATTCTGCTGGAGAAAGAATTTTGTTTTTTTGAACGCAGAATATAGCGAGACAGGCAGTGCGAAGTTTGTGAGCACCTGCCTGCAAGCGAATTTCGCAGTGAAAAAAAAGAAAATCTTTTGAAGCTGATAAAAATTCAGAATATATAAAGTGCGACCAAAAATTACAGCAGCTTGATTATTTCATCCACTGATCGATCGATCATTTGTTTGAGTGTTGATTTTTCAAAAATACCAAATTTGCCAAGTACAAACTTAGCCGTGTCAGACATTTTTTTTTCATTGCTACTGCGTACACCAACTCGAATACGAAGAAAATCTTGTGTTCCGAGATGTTCTATCAAAGATTTTATCCCATTGTGTCCTGCACTTCCTCGATCTTTTTGGATTTTTATTTCTCCGAGCAGAATATCTTTGTCATCGTGAACCACGATCAAATCTCTTACTGCAAGTTTGTAAAAATGAGCGATTTGTATGACAGATAATCCAGAATCATTCATGAATGTTTGAGGTTTTGCCAGAATAATTTTTTCATTTTTATACACACATCCTGCAATTTCTGCTTTGAATTTTTTGCTGTTATCCCAGGGGGAAATATTTTCAATTTGAAATTTTTTATGAAGTGCCTCAAGGACAAGAAACCCGACATTGTGACGGGTCTTTTCGTATTTTTTCCCTGGATTTCCTAATCCTATAATTAATTTCATATTATCGAGAGAGCGAGAAATAAGTGTGTGTGAAAAAAATTGAGTTTACTCAAGTTTTTTGAGCATACATTTAGTTTCGAGGGAACGACGATAATATATGCTCTAACGAGCATATAGGGGTTCGCAAACTACTTGCGTTTCATTTTTGTAAGCTTGATCACGAGCGGTGTTCCAAAAAAATCAAAAGCTTCTCGAAGTTTGTTTTCAATATATTTGACGTAGGAAAGATGAACTGATGTTTTGTATTTGATAAACATTTCAAAACGTGGAGGGTTGGTGTTGATTTGACGAAAACCAACAATTTCTGGATGTCGTGTTCCTTTTCCTCGGCTTGGTCGATGTTCACGTGTAATTTTTCGAATAAAATTTCCAAGAATATCTGAATCGATTTCTGTGTGTCTTGCTTTCCATGCTTGGATGAGGAGTGGAAAAATTTGATGTACGCGGTAACCTGTCAAACCACTCGTCAACAAAATCGGAGCAAAATCCAGATGAGGAAAATGTGAAGCAATCATTTTTTTGACTTCATTTCTTTTTGAGTCTGTTGGGTCTTCGGCCAAGTCCCATTTATTGAGGAGTACAATAACACTTTTGGAGTGTCTCTCCATCATGCCTCCGAGCTGCATGTCTTGGTGACTGATTGGCTCTGATCCATCAAGTACAAAAATAATAATATCAGATTGTTCAAGACTCTCAATACTTTTACTAATACCTGCTCGTTCGAGTTCACCGTTGACCTGTGCTTTGCGGCGGATACCAGCAGTATCGATAAAATTTATTTTTTGTTTGAGCTCTTTTCCATTTTCTTCATAGACATAGGTCATGAGAGTATCGTGTGGTTCACGTGTGGTGTGTGCCACAGGACTTACAATAACTTTTTCTTCACCAATGAGCTTGTTAAAAAGAGAAGATTTTCCAACGTTTGGTTTTCCAATAATACTTACTTGAATCGTTTCACCTTTTGGTTCTTTGACACGTTTTGGATTTTTTGAATTTTTTTGAAGTGTTTTGAAAACAACATCCAAAAAATCTCCGAGGTTTCGACCATTGATAGCAGAGATTGGGTAGGGGACACCGAGACCAAGTTTGCGCCATTCAGGATTGTGAATCTGTGGTTCAATGCGATTGGTATCTACTTTATTTGCTACCAGCATGATAGGTTTTTTCGTGATGCTTCGAAGTTTTTTTATAAGAGTTCTTTCTTTTGGCAAAACACCTACACCAGAATCTGTAACAAAAATAATAAGATCTGCGATGCTTACGGCTCGTTCTACTTGTTGCTGGACATCTTGCTCAAACTGAAAATCTTCTTCAAAAGTAAGTCCACCCGTATCAATGAGGCGAAAATATTTTCCACGCCACAAAACAAGACCTTCATTATTGGTTCGAGTCGTCCCAGCAATGTCACTGACAATGGCTTGGTTTTTTTCAATCAGACGATTGAAAAGAGTAGATTTTCCTACATTGACGCGGCCAACGAGAACGAGGGTAGGAAGTTTGTCCACATCAACGGTTGCGGGTGTTGCCATAAAAATTATTATTATCTCCTGAAGTAAGATTTTTCTTGTTTGAGAGTTGATTTTGCTTTAAATTTAGCACAAAACTCGTAAAATTTCAAGCTATGACCCAAAATCTTCACCCAAAATTATCAAAATATCACTAGTGTTCGCAAAATTTTCACCTGTTGGGACCTGTGTTTTGAGAGGAAATCCGAGCTCTTTTTGCAATTTTTCAAGAGTCACTTTGTCTGCGTTTGAGTTGAGTTTGTAAATACCACTCTTTGGTTGTGGTCTGTTTATGCTATTGCCAATGGTTCCAACCACAAATTGCTTTTGTTCAAGACGTGCTTTGACTTGTGCTGCGAGGCCTGGTGCCCACGTACCATTGTGTACTTCGAGTATGGTTGATGATTGTGGTGGTGTGACCGTTTGGACTGGAATGTTGTTTTGCGTTACAGTGGTCGCTGTCGAAGAGACGTTTGTTTGAAAAATATTTTTAAAAGCGGTATTGATCGATGCAAAATCGCCTGTCTTTGGTGTCAGTACAAATGCTCCGCTCACATCATAGCCAGAGCGAAGATATCCATTTGGACTATCATCCAATGTCAAATTCACAATTTCTTTTGTATTGATTTCACTTCCAAGTCCTCCAAAAGTAATCATTTCAGCAATGGTCAGATCTGTAAGGACATGTGATTCGACCGTAGAGAGAATTTCATTGAGTGTCACTGGATTTGCCAAGGTTTGAAAAGATAAAAGTTTTTCTTTGAGAGCGAGGAGTACTTTTTGTTGACGACGAGAACGTGCATAGTCTGATCCTTCACCATTATTTCCATGTCTCGATCGCGCATATTCAAGTGCTGTCATTCCATTCATGGTTTGTACTCCCGAAGTAAATTTGAGAGTTTTGTAGCGACTTGATATTGGCAGAGCATCTTCTTTTCCTGGAATAGGGTATTGTGAATCTGTAAAACTTTGTTCTACATTGAGAGTCACACCACCAACTTTATCTACCAAATCTTCAAATGCAGAAAAATCTACTCGTACATAATAATCAATATCGACTTCAAACGTATTTTCAATGACCGTTTTTGTGAGTTCTGGTCCACTTCCTGATTTTTTTGCTTCTGCAAAGGCATTGGCATTGTTGATTTTTCGATTTCCATATCCAGGGATACTCACGAGCAAATCTCTGGGGATAGACATCATTGCAACTTGTTGTGTACTTGGTTTGTAACTCGCTACAATAATCGTATCTGTGAGGTATGGCCCATCATGACCTGGTCCGCCTTGTCCAAGGATAAGTACATCGATGCGGTCTTCTTTTTTTCCTTTGAGTTCTGTCGAACTTTTATTAAAAATAAATTGTTTGAGTTTGCCAAGTATTCCAGTCGGTTTTTTTGCTTCGAGTATTTCTAAGCCATCTGAATTTTTTGGTGTATCTTTTGGCAAAATCGTTTGCGTGACGAGAGCCCCAAGCAACAAAAAAATGATAAATAAAATAAAAAAAAGACCTCGGCGGGATTTTTTTTGAGGTTCTTCAGGAAGATGTTCTTCAGGGGCAAGAAAATTTGGATATTGATGTTCCATAATACAAACTATTATACCGAGGAAAGAGAGTTTTTACAATGGGGATAGATTGCTATTTTTTTCTCAAAAAATATGCTATAATCAAAATATATTTTCTTTATGCCACAACAAATTACAGAAAAAACAACGATTGGAAATCCTCTGTATGAATGGACATTTCCTGAATACGAAAAATTTTCTCGTGGACGTATTTGGTATGCTGTGATGATAAGTCTTGGAAGTATTTTTATTCTTTATGGGATGCTCACTGGAAATTTTTTGTTTTCACTTATTATTGCGCTTTTTGGTGTAATACTTTTTTTGCAGCAGCACCAAGATCCACAGGAGATTGCCTTTGCGGTTACAGACCTTGGAATTATTGTTGGCAATCGTTTTTATCCGTATAGTGAACTTGAAGCATTTTATATTATTTACAAACCTCCAGTGAAGACTCTTTTTTTTGAGACCAAAAATTTTATTCGACCACGTATTCATATTCCAATGGGTGATCAAAATCCGCTGGATTTGCGTTTTGGGCTGCTTGAATTTTTGCCTGAGGATTTGGAAAAAAATGATGAACCGACGAGCGAGATGGCCGCACGCAACTGGAAGATTCAATAGAGCGATTGTCGAATTGAGCGCATGCCTGCGTTGTCGGTGCGCTTCTCGCTCAACGTAGCTTTGACTACGTTTCGCTCCGATGCTCCCTGCCGCCTGGGCCTGCATCTCAATTCTACAATCTCTAGAACACCTCATTATCGTCTCCCTTGACGATTTTAGTTTTTTTGGGTATAATAAGGCCACTTTAAGCACTTGTCGTTCAATGGATAGGACGCCAGTTTGCGGAACTGGCAATGCAGGTTCGATTCCTGCCGAGTGCACTACCTAGTGAGACCTGCCCGGTGTCCGAGAGGGTTATCCCTCTAGTGCGGGTACACTAATGTCCGAGAGACATCAAAAAAACAGCTTTTTACAGCTGTTTTTTTGAGTTTAAAATTTATTTATAAAATATTTAGAATTAATTGTTTATTTTCCGTTAGTAGTAATTTACTTTTCAGATTCATAAGTAACTCTCTCTTTTCATAAACATTTCCTTCTTTCAGAATATACTTCGCATAGTTCTTCATATCTATACCTTTTTGTTTTACAGCTTCGTCAGCCTCAATACCTAATACGCCATATCTAAATTTATGGTATCTTTCGACTTCTGCTGTAATTTTTTCTTTCATTCCTAGTTTATCGAGGCTTACTTGTTCTATCAATTTCAATACTTGGTCAGTCAATTCGGTTTCATTTATTGGTTTACAAGGACAGTTTCTATTTCTACTTTTAGTACAGGTATAGTAAACATGTCTATTATACCCACCTTCTTTGAGTTGTTTGAATTTTTCTGTAGCGGTTATACCTGATCCACAAGACCCACATTTGATAAGTTTGGTAAAAATAAATTCTCTACAGATAGATTTATCAATATCGTTTGCCTTTATTTGAAGTTGAACTTTATCAAAGAGTTCTTTTGTAATAATCGGGGTATGAATTCCTGTATACCAATTTCCACCGCCACGTGGATACTCAAATACTCCATAGTAAAAAGAATTTCTCAAAGTTATATAAATATTTCCTAAAGAAAGATATTTACCGTTTTTTGTTTTGAAATTTAAAGTATCTTTTAGCCAACTATAAACTTTTCTCCCACTCCATTCTTCGTAACCCACTTTCTCAAACATTTGTTTGATAATGTCTGCTCGTTCAGGATCAGGTATTACATGACACGGCCTATCTGTTCTTTTTTCATTTAAATATCCCGTAGGAGCAACCACTGGCCACAGTCCCATTTCTACTCTCGCTCTTAATCCGCGTTTAATATTGATACTTCGGTTATCATTTTCGAGCTTTGCTTGGCTTCCCAAGATCATCAAGAGAAATTTTTCATTTGGATTGTTCGTGAATGTCTGACTAAAAGTTCTAATTTCTGCAAGATGTTTTTGATCCATAAGATCTACAATTCTCCCCAAATCTCCCGCATTTCTACTAATACGATCCGGATGCCAGGCAATAATCCCATTGTATACACCATTTCTTACCTCTTCTATAAGCTCATTGAAAACAGGTCTTTCACCTGAATTCTTCGCCGAGTGACTTTCTTTCTTTATTCCACCAATAAGAAGGCCCTCCTTTTCAGCTAGGGATTTCATCTCATTGACCTGAGAATCAATAGAAAGAGCCTGTTGTTCATCAGATTCCATTGATTTACGTGCATAGAGGCAGTACTTCACCTTGATTTTCTCTGCTTTTGGAGCAGCTTGTAGAATCATATATATAGATTAGTTATTTACCTCTCTATTGATGACGCAAACTCTCTAGGGCGTCCAGGATGCCCTGTTGGTAAGTTTTCTTAATAAAATTTGCCTCATTGATTGCCAAAAGTAAACTTTTATCGTAATATATCAATAACTTTAAGAGTTAATTTTTAGTAAGTTAGGATATGAAAGTTTCTGCTGATGAACGTAATAAAAAAGTTGAGATGCTTTTATCTGATTTCATTAAGAAAGCAGAAGCAAAAAAAAACATCGAATATCCAAAACCATTTAACTTAGAAGAAGTGGAAAAGTTATTTTTAAGTCATATTTGGGGACATAGAGAAATTACTTTAACTATTTTAATGGCGAGATTGATAGATCCTAGTTTTAAAGCCTCAAAAGATTTTTATAGTTGTAATCCTCGATCACTTTATGAAAAACCTATACGTTCTCTCTTAAGAAAGTATAATATACCTCATAAAAAATCTGGTCCACTTAACGTAGCTAAAAATATTCAGAAGATTGATGAAGATTGGGCAAAAAATAAAAGGGGTGATGGTATGGCATTGGTTGTTGCTCAACTTGTAAAAAAAATAGAAACAGTGTCAAATGTTGTGTTACAAAAATTTATACTAGCATACGTTCAAAGATATATACAAGAAGCCAAGAAAGTTGCTAAATTAAAGTTTAAAATAAAAAAAATACAAGATCCTTTGTATCTATTTACTCTTTGTAGAGATTTGATTATGGTGGTTCCTGATGGGGGATCTAGTCCTCAGATAATAACTGGACTATTATTAGAGCATTCTAATCTTAGTAACCATAATAAAATTCAAATAAGTGGATATAAAGATAGCGTGTCTACTACTAATACTACAAGTAAAAAACCTGGTGATTTAATAGAATTATTATCTAATGGGATAAAGAGAGTTTATGAAGTAACTGTGAAAGAATTTTCTATTGATCGATTGATAGAATCCTATGAATCCATTAAGGCCTATGATAAAAGTAATAAAATAACTGAAGTATTTGTGATATGTCGCAAGAAAGATGTACCGTTGTCATTTGTAACAAATGACAATGAATCTACTTTTTTAGTAGGATTTACTAAAAATCAAGATATCGTTTATTATTTTGTCGATATTTTTGAATGGATTCAAGAGAAACTTATATTCATGCCTATAGAAGGAAGAGGTAATTTCTATTCTGATTTAGTAAATTATATTAACGATATAAATACTTCTGAAAAAGTAAAAACGTATTTTAAAGAATGGCATGCAGCCAAGTCTATTCTTTAACTAATGTTTCTGAGAGTAAAATATCCTTTAGGGTATTAGCTACAGCTTCAGCTAAATGGCAAGGTACTGCATTTCCAATTTGTTTGTATATGGAATTAGTGCCTCCCATAAATTTATAATCTGAAGGAAAGGTCTGTATTTCAATTGCTTCTGCAAGCGTTAATCTTCTAAGACATTGTGGAGCTTCTTGAAAATCTAATGGCTTACCTCCCCCCCATAATTTTTTATGGTAAGATTCAACCCAACTTGGTTGATTATCAAAAATTTGACCGTCATCAATTATAGGTGTTCTATTTCCTCCCATTGAAGCTGGAAGCGTATTTGAATATCCTTTAGGATCAATTGGTCGTCCTGCCCCATTAAACAGCAT
>JACCDN010495458.1_pt1 | contig 47705 bp, 42 predicted proteins | sample 7441691 | NCBI WGS metagenome assembly JACCDN01 (sample SAMN15323439, study PRJNA562643) | freshwater metagenome | isolation source: river surface water | place: USA:Blue River Watershed | collected 2017-08-16 | reverse complement strand
GTGACCCTGATCCGTGAGACACGAATCGTGGAAGTGGCGCGCTGATCTCAGCTCTTGACGGGTCGGGTGGGATCGGCGCTTATCCACATCCCGCGAGACGGAAAAAATTGCTCAACCTAGGGCATTCTGGTATCCTAAAAGCGCTTTTTATTCTTCATCACCGTTTTACCCCTCCTCCTATGAACAAGGCGGAACTCATCGCTACGCTCGCGGAACGCGTCCAAGACCTTTCCAAGAAGCAGGCGGAAGAAGTCATCGAAGTGCTGGTCCAGACGATCACCGAGACCCTGACCAAGGGCGGTGAAGTGAACATCGCCGGGTTCGGCGCCTTCATGGCCAAGACCCGCGCCCCACGCATGGGTGTCAACCCGCAATCGCCGGCCCAGAAGATCCAGATCCCGGCCGTGACCGTCCCGAAGTTCAAGGCAGGCAAGGGCCTCAAGGACGCGCTGAAGAACAGCCACCAGGCCGCGGCGTAACGGAAGAAAACAAAACACCCTCATTTGGAGGGTGTTTTGTTTTTGCGGAAAGGGCCATCCGTTGACAGATCCAGCGGATCAGGCTAGAATCCTCCATCGGCTGAAAAGGAGCCCTTCACATGGACAAAGGCAGCGCACACGATACGCTCTTCGCTAGGGAAATCGCCACCGAACGACTGCAAGAAACCCTGTTCGCGCAATGGGAACGGCTGACGATCGATCCGAACGGGCACTCGCATCCTCTCTATCCGGAAGACCTGCAGCTCGTCGGCTTCCTCTCGCGGACGGAAGACGAAGACGTGCCGACCGCGATCTTGGAGGTCCTGACGGCTGGCTTCCTGAACGATGCGCCCCTGCAGGCCGCGGCCCACGGGGTCAAGCTCCGCCTTCGTGGGAGGAACGCCCTCTGCGGCTACTGCAACGATCCCGAACACGAGCAGCTGGATCTCCGCCTACGTCGTGGACGGCTACACGCTCACGGCGGACCGGCCATGCCTACTGCCGGATGGCCCATTCCAATTCATCCTGCGGATTCGGTCGGGGGCGCTCGCGATCGGGACGGAGCTGCGGCACTGCTTCCGGAACAGCATCCGACGTCAGGGAACCTCCTATCTGGACGAGCGCCGTCACCAGGCGGCGAACGCCTCGCTCGGCGTGCTGACCCTCGGTACGAGCGAAGGCTGCAAGCTGCACCGTCTGGAAACGGACGAACTCCTCATCGGTAAAGCGTTCTACGGCGCGGACGAGGTGGACATCCAGGACCTCCCCGGAAAACCCGTCGCCGAAGTGGAAGCAGCAGACCTCCACAATACCTACTCCTGGTCCTTCGCGGATGGGGCGGACATCCCGGAAGCCAAGCCCGACGTCGCTCGTATACCCGCAAAGAACGGTCTCTACCTCTTCGAGACGACCACGCTGAGCCGAGGCTCCCCGACTGCACCCCCACCCGGTCCGACGGTGGCCATCCGCATCCGCTGGGTCGCGGACCTGCCCTGAACGCCCGAACTATGGGCGTTTTTTTTATTCTTAATCTTGACAAAATGCGCCTATTCTGCTACGATGACCCATCGTTTTCCCCACGAAACGAAAGGACATGCACATGCCGGAACAAGACAAACGGGAGCCCCATGGCCTCCTCCGCGACTACCGTGTCGTTGGAGTGCGGAGCATTGGCGGGGCGAATGACCATCTGCCGCGCTGGGGCTGGGCTACCTACGCCCACAAGGACCAGGTGGAAACAGGCCCCTACTACGTCATCCACATGGGTCTCGAAGACCCGTCCGTCCTCGATGGACCAGCCGACCGCCTCTGCGACGGGCTGTTCCCCGACGAGCAGGAATACACCGGCCACATGGAGTGGCGGACCTTCTCCCCCGGGCTGCTCACGCAGCCCCTCGAGATCAAGGCGAACCATTCGCTCTACATCCTTGCGACACGAGGCGCTCGTGTCGTGGAGTGGCTCTACCTCCCGAACGGTCAGGGTGATGGGGTATTCGCGACCCTGTCCCGTCGCAAGCTGCGGGCGGCGCTCCGACTCGAACAGCGGGGACGTTTTGCCGCCGCCCAAGCAGCAGCCTGGTACGCATACAACGCATCGCCAAGCTGGGAAGCCTATGCGCTGGGAAGCATCCTCGAAATGCGGCTCTCCACAGATCCCGAGCGCCGCAAGGAAATCGTCTACTCGGCGTTCCACCGTATCGGCGATCACCTGATCAAGACGGATGATCCCGAGGTGCCCGCAAGCACGAAGGAGCGTCTGGTGACGGAAAACGCGAACCTCGAGGTGGAGTCGATCATCCCGCATGCGGAGATGCTCGCCCTCCTCACGAGCCTCCACCCGCTCATCCGCCGCCGGTTCCGACGGGTGGGGTGAGACGGATCCAACAACAAGCGAGCACGGACGCCTTTACCACGAAGGCGTTTTTTCATAAGGTTTATTTGACAAAAACAAAAGGGACTGTTATGCTGAACGATCGGCATAAACCCAAAAAAACCGCTCGAACAAGGAGAAAAACGATGGGCGATGATCTCTTCAACCGGCTCATGTCGCACAGCAACCGCGCGATCACCGAGGAGCGCAGGAAGGCGGAAGAGCGGCTGCGGCGAGCGATCCGGGGCAACCTCGGACGGTTCACGATCGATGCCAACGGGCACAACCTCGCCCTCCATCCGGAGGTCGTGATCCAGAGCTTGGACTTCTGTTCCAGCATCCCTGGGAACAACACGAACATCGATGAGGTGACGAGGCTCGCCGAAGCGATCGAAAGCGGGTCGTCGCTTCCCGCAACGGCGCACCAGGTGCGCATTCGCCCAAGTTCCGGGTATGACGACTGCTGCTGGTGCATGGATCACGAGCAGGATCCAGACCGGAGGATCACCTACCTCATCGACGGCGACAAGATCATCGCCGACCGCGCCTGCCCCACGGCCCCGGGGCCGTACGTGGTGCGCGTGAAATTCCTCTCGGGAGAAGTCGCTGTTGGCCGTGACCTACGGAGCCATTTTCCGGGAGGAGGGGCCGTCAACAGCGACAGCCTGGTCGGCGGCCGCCGCGCGATGCAGCGCAACGCCGACAAGGGTCTCGTCCTTGCAAGGACGGGCGACCTGAACGATCTCCACCTGGACGTCGACGGAACCCTCTACGTGGGCCGAGACCGGTACAAGAACGGCCCCGGAGACGCAGAAGACATCCGGTTTCCGCTTCCGGGAATCCCGGTCCTGTCCACTGAAGGGTCACGACAGCTCGGGAACGGTCACTGGTGGTGCTTCGCGGATGGCGACCATATCCCGTCCGCGGAGACCGAAGTCTGGAGGGTCCACGTGAAGCCAGGCGTCTACGAAGTCGTCTTCCACTCCCTCGACCGCGACTGGGAGGGGGATCCGGAAACGGTCACGGGTCCACGGATCATGGTCACGATCCGCTGGGTGGCGGAGGCCTGAGCGCTTGAAGAGGCGCTTCTTCTTTTTCCTGAAACACGCTTTAGGGATCGAGAACAGGGCGGATTAATTGACATTTTCTCTCTTTTGCACTTTACTATCCCTACACGGAAGGAAAGACGAAATGAGACAGGATCCGCACCAAGACATTCTCGATACAAACGACCACCCCCTCGCCGACCTCCTCAGGGGGACGCTCCCCATCCAACGGAAGATCGGCCAGATCGGGATCAAGGCCGCGCTCGCAGCCCTCCTCCCCTGCATCCGCGAGGCGGGGCTGCTGGCGAGGACGCTGCAGCCGTTCATGTCCGAAGCGGACACGGGGCTCGACAAGGGCGGCAGCCAATTCGCGAGCGCCCTCACCGATGCGGATCTCCTCGTCGAGGGCAAGCTTGGGGGTGATATCCTCCTCCGCTTCGCCGATGCCTCGTTCTACGGCGAGGAATACAAACAGGACCGCGTCTCGAAGTACATCAAGGACGGGAAGCCCTACCTCGTGACGCTGGACCCGATCAACGGCACGCTGTACTACAAGTATGGCCTGCCTACATACGAAGTGATCGTCACGATCTGCGACGACGCCTGCCGCATGCTCGGCGCCCTGATCTATCGCCCCATGTATGATGACACGTTCCTGGGCTGGAAGGACCCTCGCGATGGGTCCGATGCGGCCTACCACGTCACCTTCCGCGAGCGCGGGCTCCCCACTCCCCTGCTGCCCAAGGTCGACCGCCTCGTCCTCAAGCACACCGGTGAACGGGTGGTCCTGCTCGGGCGTGACTACAGCGACCAGGCCGAGACCGTCCGTGCCGCGGGCTACACCCCTATCTTCCCCTGGCGCGACTTCAACGGGCAGAAGGACTGGAAGTACGCGAGCGAGAGCCTGCTCACGGGTGCGTCCGTCGGCCGTCTCGGCGCGGGCGCCCAACTGATCGATGCCGGCGCCTTCGGCTTCCTGATGGAGCGCGCGGGCGGGATCTACGAGCCTGGCCCGTTCGACAGCGAACAGAAGACCTTCGCCCACGGCCTGATGGCCGCCGACGAGGAAACGGCACGCCTCCTCCGCGCCCTCCTCATGCGCAAGCTCACCGTGTCCGGCTGATGGACACGGTTTTTTCATGCAAAAAACAATCGCCACCTCTTTTCAGGGATGGCGACTCTTCTTATAACCCCATCTTCTCCAACAAGTCCTCAAATTTCACCAATTCCGCTTCCACCAAATTCCGCCGCTTCACCTCGGCCGACCCTTCGGCCAGGCTCTTTTCCGAGAAGAGGACGCGGGTCGGGATACCGATCAGGTCCGCGTCCGCGAGCTTCTCGCCGGGCGAGGCCTCGTCACGGTCGTCCCAGAGGACGTCGATCCCCTTCGCAGTGAGCGTATCGTGCAGGCCTTGCGCGGCCTTCTGGATTTGCGCCTGCGTTTCGGGCGTCTTGCCACGGAGAGTGACCAGGTGAACCCGATAGGGAGCGACCGCCGCCGGCCAGATGATCCCACGCGCGTCATGGCTCGCCTCAACGATCGCCCCCACAAGACGGCTCACGCCGATGCCGTAGCAGCCCATGATGACCGGCTGCTTCGTACCGTCTTCCGCGGCATACGTCATGCCGAAGGCGTCGGAGAATCGTGTTCCAAGCTGGAAAATGTTGCCAACCTCGATCCCCTTCTTCCATTCAAGGGTCTCTCCGGCATGGTCCGGACAGGCATCCCCTTCCTTCAGGGTTGCGACCTCCTGGTTTTGGCCGTATTTCCATGATGGTGAGGTGAGGATGAGGTCTTCACCGGCATCGGTAAGTACTTGGAACTCATGCGAGAACTTATCGGAAAAGACCCCACCGGAAGCCTCGACCACACGAGCCTGGACCCCGCAACGGGAGTAGACGCGCAGGTAGGCGTCGATTGCGCGCGCATAAAAGGCGTCCAAATCTTCCTGGGTCCGGTGGAACGAGTACATGTCCTTCATGATGAACTCGCGGCCACGCAGGATGCCGCTCTTGGCACGCAACTCGTCACGGAACTTTGTCTGGATCTGGTAGACGCTGGTGGGCAGGTCCTTGTACGACTGGACGTACGACTGGACGAGCGGCGTCACAACCTCCTCGTGCGAGCAGCCGAGGGCGTATTCTTTTCCAGTTTGGGAAGGGAGCTTAAAGAGAATATCCACGGTATCCCAACGACCCGTGGTGACCCACGCCTCCTTGGACTGTAAGGCCGGCATCAGAACCTCCTGCGCGCCCAGCGCATCCATCTCTTCACGGACGATCGCTTCGACCTTCCGCAAAACCCGTAGTCCCAGCGGCAACCACGAGTAGACGCCCGCCATTTCTTGGCGAACGAACCCGCCGCGGAGCAGCAGCTGGGCATTGATCGATTCGGCCTCCTGGGGGGCAGAGCGGAGGGTTTTGACGCCGAGACTTCGGTAACGCATATGGGGGGCAGGGTAACGGACCGGAGGGAGACTGTCTACCGGAATGTGCCAGGTTCCAGATTTCTAAGAATCTCTTGCGTCGGAAAATAAATTCCTTCCCCATTTCAACCGCCTTGAACGTCTAAATTCCTTGTAAAGCGAGCGGGATGGGTACGGCGCCCCTTGCCTCATTTTGAGAGGGGAAGGCGCCTAAAATCGTCGCTTTCTTTAAAGAAAAGCGGTCCTTCCCATTGACAGACCGGGACGGACGCGCTAGACTCTTGGCGTCCGGAACGGCACCTTCACGCCGGGACGGATGAAAGAGAGGCCAACGATGGCCACCACAACGAGCAAGGTCTGGGACCGCATGGACAAGGGCGACAACCACGCGATGGGGCAGCGCGCCTTCATCGGCCTGGTCACCTTCTGGACGCTGGCGGGGCTCGCCTTCAGTGGCGCCCTCGCCTACCTCACGCCCGTCAGCCTCGCGCAGAACACCCTGGCGCTGGTCGGGCTCAGCCTGCTCCCGTTCCTGGGGATCTTCCTCACGATCGGCAGCAAGAACCCGGCCGTGTCCCTCCTCGGCTATGCCCTCGTGGCGGGTCCCTTCGGCGCCCTCCTGGGCCCGGTGACGGCGCAGTACGAGCACGCCAGCGTGCTCCGCGTCCTCGCCATGACCGGCGGGATCACGCTCGTCCTCGGAATCATCGGGGTCGCCTACCCCAAGTCGCTCGCCCACTGGGGCGGTCTGCTGCTCACGGCGCTCATCTCGCTGATCATCGGCATGCTCTTCGTCCCGATCATCGCCCTCATGGGGCTCCCGATCCGCGGGGCCCTGACGGTGATCGACGTCGTCGCGGTCGTGATCTTCTCCGGCTTCATCGTGTACGACCTGAACCGCGCCATGCGGCTCGAGCGCACGCACGACAACGCGATTGACGCCGCGGCAAGTCTCTACCTCGACGTCGTCAACCTTTTCCTACACCTCCTTCCGCTCGGCGGCGAGGAGAAGTGACGGGACCGGACGCCTGACCCGCGTTTTTTTCATATTCAAATAAAAACCCGGCCGCAGGCGCCCAGTGCGCCGGGGCCGGGAAGGTGGTGATGTGGGAGATGCGGAAGTGGGCGTCGCCCCTGTTGCAGCGAGCGTGGCTGCATGGGCGGCCGAACACGGGCGTGAGGATGGCCTCGTCGCCGACGCCTTCCTCTTCAGCGAGACGCTGGCGGCTGTCCCGGAGGCGACGTTCGTGCTGGTCGTCGCGTACTGCCTCAGCACCCGCCTGGTCGATGACCTGGTGGCCGTGACGGGGGCGACGAATCCGGAGGGCGGATCGGTCTCGGTACGGGCCAACGTCGTGGGACATGCCCTCGCCAAGAAGGGCACGCTCTCGCTGCACGAGCTCCGCAGCCTGATCGCGGGCCTGGACCGGTGAAGGACCCTGAGGATCTCCCGTCGAACGACGTGGGGATCCTCTCTTTTTTTCGCCGGATCTCCCGACCCGTTCCGTCAAACGCGAAAAAACACCCGATCAAGGGTGTTTTTTCGCTGGTGCGACGGCTGGGGGTCGAACCCAGGACCTTGGGCTTAAGAGGCCCCTGCTCTACCGGCTGAGCTACCGTCGCAGATGGGAAAACGGTCTGGGCGAGATGATAGCGGAAGGGAGGTTTGGCGTCAATAAAGGCCCTTGCGGAAAGGTCCGGCACCCGCTAGTCTAGGGCCTGACGGGAAGGTTCCGTTCCACGGAGAAAACCCATAAGAAGGCACCCCTAGCTCAGCTGGATAGAGCGCTTCCCTCCGAAGGAAGAGGCCAGACGTTCGAATCGTCTGGGGTGCACCAACGAAAAACACGACTTAACGGATGTCGTGTTTTTCGTTTCAAATAATTAGACTCGTACCCCCCCCATTTGATACAGTATCAGCGGGAGAAATGTCATGAACGAAGACTGTGAAATCTGTGGGCATTCGTCCCATCAGCTGCGCGAAATCGTGGGGGATGTGAATGTGAAGGGTCTTGCAGCACTCTGTAACAACTGCCAACGGTTGGTTCAGAAGGAGCTCGGATCCATCTCCAAATACCCCACGCGCTCCTATCAAGAAGCCCTCGCAGCATTTCAGCAGCGTTACTGGAGCGTTCTGGAATGTTTTCGAGAGAATAGAGATGGTAAATGTACAACGCGCGTCGCACACTATTACTTCTCTTCGGGAGAGACTCGCGCGCTATGTTCCGATTGCGTGAACCGACCCGACCTCCCGTCCTGCATGCGTGATGGCAAGATGCACATCAGCGTCCAGTACCATAATGAGGTATACGCTCTGCTGAAATAAGACAGCCCAGACTCTCCAACGTGCACCGCCCTAGGGGGAATCCAATCTGGCTCACCCCCGGGCGGATTCTCTTTTTTAATCAGAAATTGGATTATGAGAAATAAAAGAAGATCTCCTATTTGTGAAAGTCTTATCACTTCTTTCAATAATCACCCCAGGTGTTTAATCATGCCGAAATCAACCCCTGCCCTTCTGTCAAAACCTGCACCGACGCACTGATGCCGATAAACCCCTCTAAATTCTCCCACATAGCCATTAGAACTTCGTCTCTTAGGGTGCACCACGAATAAACTCGACCCAAGAACGGTCGAGTTTTTTTCAATAGGATCTTAACGATAGCTCCAGACTCTCAAGGTTTTCAGAGTTAGATCGGACCCCCCCCACATTTCTCGAACGTACCGATATTTTACACTTCACATCAATTCCCGGAACAACGCCTCGCGACCTGGTACCATTCGGACGCCAAACCTGAAACGGAGAAAAAAGGAATGCCTCAAATCGAACCCATCCATCCCGTTCACGAACGCTTCTACACAATCGGCCTCGATGCATACCAACCAGGCGTCGAGGCGCTCGCCCGCAGCTTCCGTCGGCACCATCCGGGAGCTCGGCTGGTGGCCGTCCACCCAATCGATCGACCGTACGCCGCCCCCTGGAAGGAGCGCTTCGCCGCCGAAGGGGCAGAAACCCTAGGCCTGGACTTCACGCGCGTACGGGACGCCTTCGCACGCTCTGGAACCCGAGCCCAAGGACGCCACGGCGAAGAAACCTACGCCAAAGCCCTGCTCGCCGACGAGCTCGATGCCCCGTTCTGGTGGATCGACAGCGACATCATCGTGAAGCGAGACCTGCGCTCCATGCTCGCCACGCTCCCCCGGAGCGCCGTCTGTGCACTTTCCCCGAGTCCGGATGGTGGGATCAACCTGAACGGCGGACTCGCCTGGTTCGATCCGATAGCGATGCGCACAAGCGGACTCATGGAAGCCTTTTTCGCCCAGCTGACCGCCCATGGACACACGCTCAAGACGGCCGACGAAGAGATTTTCAATCAGCTACGCACGACGTTCCGCATCGCGAGTCTACCCATTAGCGCGCAACGCTGGGTGATGGACGACGGGTCGAGGATCGGGTCAGACGAAGCGTACGCCTACCATTATCTAGGCCCAACGAAGCCCTGGATGACCGGCGCAAGGCAAGCGGCGCGACTCGCGTGGCTCGAACAGCAACACCCGTAACCTTTTCCCGCATACGAAACTCTCGCATGCGTTTTTTATCCCCTCTTCGCTGAATCTCTACCCAGCAACACTGAATACAGGCGCAAGATTGCCACAGCCCGTGGCGCGGATGCGCCCTTGTCGTTTGCGGAAGGCGCTTGCTACCGCACCAACCGTTCCAAGTCCAAGACCTGGCTCACGCCGACCTGCGACACGAATTCCGGTGCGTGGCTCACGAGGATGACGGCCCCCTTGTACGAAGCCAGCGCCCGCGCGATGACCGGCAGGTGGCGGAAGTTGATGTGGTTCGTGGGCTCGTCGAGGATCAGCAACCCCGGCCCCTGCAAGACGAAGCGTGCGAAACAAAGCAAACCCTTCTGCCCTTCGGAGAGCGAACCGACCGTATTCTTGAGCAGGTGAGACGTCAGCAAGAACTCTGAAGCGACCGCGCGCAACCGCTCGTTGGACGGCAATTCCATTACCTCTTCCAAGACCTCGTAGGCGGTCTTGTCGAAGTCGAGGCCCGAAAAATCTTGGCGATAGTACCCAACCTTGAGGCCTTTCGCGAGCTTGATCCCCTCATCCGCCCCTTCGGCCAGCGTCTTGAGGAGCGTGGTTTTGCCGATCCCGTTCGGACCGATGATGTGCCAACGGTCGCGGCGGCGAACGATGAGCTCATGTTCGATGCGTTGCGGCTCGCCCTGCTTTAACAAAACAAGCGACGAGAGCTCCAGCGGGGCTTCCGACAGCTCTTGCGCGGGAATCTCGAAGTCGCGAATCGTGCGGTCGTCGCGGCGCACGTCGACGATCTCGTCTTCGGCTTCCTCGACCTGCTCCTTGAGCTTGCTCGCGAGCTTGCGCATCTTGCCGCCCTTGTGCGCGAAAAAGTTGACCTTGTCCTTGCGGTCCTGGATATCCTTAAGCAAGCGCGCGTTCTTCATACGGTCGCGCTCGACGCGGGCGGCGATCTCCTCGACCACGTCAAAATAGTTGCCGACGTATTGCTCGACCTTGTGGGTGTGGGCATCGAGGTGCAGCACGCCCTCGGTGAACATGTTCAAGAAGTCCGCATCGTGCGAGATCACGAGGACCGTCTTCGGGTACATGATCAAAAACGTGGTCAGGTGCTCGATGCCGGCCTGGTCGAGGTTGTTGGTCGGCTCGTCGAGGAGCAAAATATCGGGCTCCTGGATGAGGGCGTGCGCGAGGAGCAAGCGCGCCTGCTGGCCGCCGGAAAAGTCCTTCAACGGCTTGTCGAGCGCCGCGACGAGATTGACGGTCTCGAGAGCGGTCTTAATGCGGGCGTCGAGGTTGTAGTGGTGCTCGGCGAAGGCGCGCGCAAAAAATTCCCGGACCGTGTCCCCCATCCATTCGCGCGGGATCACCTGCAGGGCGATCGCGACGGTCGCGCCCGACTCGAGGTGGATCGCGCCTTTCTGCGGTTTCACGACATTGCGGATGAGCTTGAAGATCGTGCTCTTCCCTGCCCCGTTTTGCCCCATGAGGGTGATCTTGGCGTTATCGCGAATCGAAAAGTCGACCTCTTCTAAGAGGGGCTTCTCCTCGTCGTATCCGTAGGTGACGCCGCTGAAGCGGACGATGACATGGCCGTGATCCATAGAAATGGCGGTGAGTTAACCACAGAAGGGCTAAATTGGCAAGAAAAATGCGCCATTGGCGCAGGAGACATCACTTGATCCGAGGCAGCTCTTCGATCTGAAACAACAGGAACCTCTTCAGGATGGGCGGCACACGCGGCGGATCGCCGGTGATGACGTAGGCCGTCCGCCCCGCGGCTGACTCGCCCACCCACGCCAGATGGCTCCCCTTCCGCAAGCAGGCCAAAAGGCCCTTGATCGCCTTATACGCGACCGCCTGCCCGGAAACGTGCGCCGCGACCCCGACCATCGCGAACTCCGCCGCCCCCATCCAGGCGGACGTGGTAGGGTAGGGCTGCTCCAGCACTTCGGCATAGAAAACGCGGCTCCGCTGCTCCTTGCCGGCCTGAAGGATGCTGAGGACCCGGCTCATCGACCGACGGATGTCCTCCCACATAGAGGGCGAAACCCCTGAAAGGGCCTCCTTGAGGAGGCGGTCCAGCGGCACCACCGACTGCGCTCCCGCGAGCGCGTCTCGCATGTCACGGTAGGCGAACGTCTGAACGGCGACGACTCCCAGCCAGGCCGATCCGGCAAGGAGGTCGGCGCGCAGCGCCTCGGTACACGGGGCGAGGTCCGGCTCCCAGCCGACCAACGGCCCGACCAGCTCGGCGATCGCGATCCCGTGACCCGGAAAAATCGCTTCCCAGTAGGCCGGATCCGCCGCCTCGGGGGCAGCGGTCCACGCCTGTCCGATCTTGCTCTGTTCCATCATTTCCTCCATTCGGTTGATACCACAAAACCGTCGGCCTGTCAATCGGCGACAGGCGGTCAACCCGTTGCCGCGAGCGCGCCACCGTCAAGCGCCGTTGGCCGCACGGCGCTGCGGGTGCGAGATCGGGTAAGCGCCTAGGATCGACGCGCGAATTTCGCCTTCAGCTCCTTCGACGCCTGCGTATACCCTCCCCCTGCCCCATCAAGGAAATGGGTGTGCCCGCGGTCGTATTTCTGGACATAGCAGGTCATGACGGAGGCGGGACACGTAGCGGTGCCATACATGAGCTTCCCGTCGTGCTCCATCGCATCCAAGACCGCCCGGAACGCCAGGCGCTGCTCGGCCGTGCCGCGGACCATGGTATAGAGGGTGCCGCTCAGGTGAAGCGTGTCGGTCGCGGCGATGAGCGAACGGAGGTAGGTCTCTGGATGAAAACTCCCCACGGACAGACCGAAACGGAACAGGAAGGCGCTTCCCAAGGAGCGGCAGAGCGTTCGGAAGGTCCGCCACGGCCGCAGCCGACCGGATTCTAAAGCCGAACGGACGCGGGCACCCGTGAGGCCAACGGTGGGATGAAGCGCCGCGGCCGTTACGGGATGGCGGGCCGCATACGGCCCATATATCCGGTCAAGCGCCTCGAGCGCCTCGGCATACACGGCCGCCTGGTCGGCGCCTGGGGTGGCCTGGATCATCGCGCAGACGATTTCCTGCCGTGGCTGGCCAGACCCGATCTCGCCCCAACGGCACATGAGACCTTGGAGGTCGATGTCGCGCGCAGCTTCCGGCATCACATCGGCCGTGGACGCGTCGCCCTTGATCCGCTTGTCAGCAAAGGCGAGGCCATCACCTAAAAAGACCGCCTGGTCGTACCCGGGAGCGACCGACCATTTCGCCATCCGCAACGTGCTGCCGGCGGCCTGAACCTCGGAGACGGGGACGGAACCGACGCGTAAGACGAGCCCGTACGACGCGAAGGTGTTGGCGCGCAAGGCCCATAACGCGCCCCGCATCTCTTCAAGCACGCTCGACGGGACCAGGAGCGTTGCGCCATCTCCGCCATAAAAGAACGCGATCTGCACGCCCGCGCGTCGAGCGACGTTCAGGCAAGCGATCACGGAGCTCGCGGCAATGGTGTTCACGTCACGGTAACGCCCTTGCGCGACCGCCTGCGTCGAGCCTTTCACGTCGGTGACGATGATTTCCCAATCCTCCGGCACGGCCTGAAACAGCTCCGGATGGCGAAGGATCTCTTTCAACGGCCAGGCAAGCGGCGGCAGGGACTGGTAGAACCGGTCTGTCATATGGGCCGATATAGCACGTTTTAAAGGATTTAGCCAGGGTGTAGGATCCGGCCCTTACATCGTAAAAGGGAATGAGGTCCACTCTCCAGGAAAGAGGGCGACCATTGGATCGATCCACTCGCTCAATCCAGACTCCGCAGGGACATAGCCGCGGATGTCCACCGCCTTCCCCTTATGGATCCCTAAATGAAGGTGCTTGCGTTCGCCGTCGGTCTCCGGCCCAACGTCGCCAAGCAAGCCCAACTGCTCGCCGATCAACAGTTCGCTTCCCACTGTCGCCGTCACGCTGGCGAGATCGAGATGACCGTAGATAACCGTCACGGCCTGCCCCTCGATCACGCAGTCTTGCACCACGACCCCGCCATAGCCGGACGCGGAGCGCACTTGCCGCACGGAACCGATGCAGATCACGTAGACAGGAACGTCCTGGCCCTGCTCCGCTTCCGTCACTTCGAAATCGGTTCCCGTATGGAATCCGGAAAAGCGCTCCAGGGGGACGGGCGAGGCACGCGGGGTGACCGCGAGTCCAAACGGTTTTTTCGTGATGCGGGCTTTAGGATCAGACAAGGGCGAAACGATCACAGCGGAAAAAGCCCCCTCCGGCGAAATCGGCGTAGAAGAAGAGGCCCCCATGGGGACCGTCGTAGACGTAACGGATGTCGATGGACGGCTAAAATTCGGCCTGGAACAACCAACCGACACGAACATAGCCAGTAGTAGGCCCAAAGGGAAAAGACGGGGCATGTGCCTTCATCATACCAGGCCTGGCCAACAAGAAAAACGCGCGGTTGCGCGTTTTTCTGAGGCCTAGGCGGCAAATGCCTTGATCACCTTCAGCGCCACCTTCCCCTTTTCCCCACCGATTTCGATATCCGTCACGAATTCCTTCGGCTCGACCCATTCGGTCACGAGGTTCACGCTTTCGGCGCGCAGCTCTTTCGCGAAGGCGCCGTTCTCCTCAATGATCGCGTCACGGACATCGCCGTCCGGGAAGAAGAAGAGCACATGGGCCTGGTCTTTGGGTTCCATCCCGGCCTGCTTGCGCAGGTTCATCACGTGGCGCGCGAATTCGCGGCGATAGCCCTTCTTGAGGAGCGCGGGCGTCATCTCGAGGTCAAGTTCGACCTCCCAAGGCTGCGTGAGGCCCGTCTTGCCTTCAACGAGAACCTGCTCGACGTTCACTTCCTCGCGTAAGACCTCGAACAGCGCCTGACGCCCTTGCCAATGCTCAAGCATGGCCGGATCCCCGAAAGAAACCTTCAACGAGGCAAGCGCCTGCCGCACCGCCACGCCTGCCTTGACGCGCACGTCATGGGCCGCGGAAGCGACTTCCCGGAGCCAGGCCATGTCTTGCTCCAACGCCTCGTCTCGGCTGCGCGACACGGCCTTCGGCCAGGCCTCGAGGTGGACGGACGCCTTCGCACCCCCCATCTCCTGATAGACCTTCTCCGCCAAGAACGGGATGAACGGCGCGGCCAGCTTGGTAAATTCGAGCAGGACCTCATGCAGGGTCTTGAGCGCATCCATCCGCTGGAAGGCTTGGTCGGACTTGAGACGGTCGCGCGAGCGGCGCAACCACCAGGTCGACAGGTCATCGATGAACGCCCGCAACGGGCGCGTCGCTTTCACAAGGGCGTACCCGTCCATGGATTGCGTCACCTCTTCGGTGAGCTGTGCCAGGCGTGAGAAGATCCACCGGTCCAGCACATGGCCACTGCGCGGCTTCTCAAGCTTGATCCCTTCACCGGCATACGTCTTGTAGAACGTGACGATGTTCCAATAGAGATTGAGGAACGTCCGCGTGATCGTCTGCAAGTCGCGCTCGGAGAAGTTGAGGTTTTCGGCTTCGACGATGGGAGACGTGAGCAGATAATAGCGCAACGCGTCCGCCCCGTGCGTATTGAGGAGCTCCCATGGGTCGGGATAGTTCTTGAGGCTCTTCGACATCTTACGGCCGTCTTCGGCGAGCACCATGCCCGTCACGATGACATTCTTGAAGGCGGGCTTATTGAAGAGGGCGGTCGAGAGTACGTGCAGCGCGTAGAACCAGCCACGCGTCTGGTCTTGGCCTTCCGCGATGAAATCAGCTGGCGAATGCGCGTCGAAGAAACGGCGCTGCTTGAACGGGTAGTGCAGGGATGCAACCGGCATCGAACCGGATTCGAACCAACAGTCGAACACTTCCGGCGTACGCTTCATGACGCCTCCACAGGAGCACGGGATCGTTACCTGATCGATATGCGGGCGATGGAGGTCCTGATTTTTCGTACACGTGCCAGGCGTTGCAATCTCTTTCAATTCCTTGAGCGAACCGACGACGCGCGCCTGTTCACACGAGGAACAATGCCAGACCGGGATTGGCGAGCCCCAATAGCGGGTACGGGAAATATTCCAGTCGGGCGCGGTCTCGAGTCCCTTACCGAAGCGACCTTCGCGGAAATGTTCGGGATGCCAGTTGATCTTTTGCGCAGTCTTGAGGAGACGATCCTTTAGTGTCGTGACGTTTACGAACCAGGCCGGCTGAGCCTTGTACATGAGCAACGTCGAACAGCGCCAACAGATCGGCACGCTGTGGGTGATGGTGTCGGCGCGATAGAGGGCGTGTCGGGCTCGCAAGTCCTGGAGGACGAGGGCGTCGGCGTCCTTGATCGGCGTCCCGGCGAAAGGGCCGCACGCGGCGGACATCTTGCCCTCATCATCAACGGTCTGGAGGATCGGGAGGCCGTGTTCACGGGCCATCTGCAAGTCCTCTTCGCCATAGGCGGGAGCCGTGTGCACGATGCCCGTACCGTCGTCGGCGGTGACGTGCGTACCGGAAACGACACGGAAGGCGCCCTCCCCCGCTTCGACGAAGCGATAGAGCGGCTCGTACTTCATCCCGACCAGCTCGGACCCTTTGAAACGACCCATGACGAGGACCTTGGCGACCCCGGCCTCGAGGCCTCCCCATTCTTTCAGGACCTCTTCGGCGCGCGCTTCGGCAAAAAACAAGATATCGCCGGTCTCTTGGATGCGCGCTTTAACGTACGTCAATTCTGGATGGACCGTCAGACCCGTGTTGGCGGGCAAGGTCCACGGCGTCGTGGTCCAGGCAAGGAAGTAGGTCTTCTCTTCGCCGACGACCGGGAATTTCACGTAGACTGCCGGATCCTCGCGATCAACATACGAATTCCCCATCGCGACCTCGAAATTGGAGAGCGACGTCGAGCAGCGCGGGCAGAACAGCGACACGCGTGTGCCGCGATACGCAAGCTCCTTCTTATGGAGTTCGGAAAACACCCACCAGACCGATTCGATGTATTCGGTCTGCAAGGTCATGTACGGATCCTTGAAGTCGACCCAGCGACCGATGCGGTCGATGTATTTTCCCCATTCGCTCTCGTAACGGAAGACGGACGCGCGGCAGGCGTCGTTAAACTTGTCGATGCCGTGGGCCTCGATCTCGCGCTTGGACCCGATCTTCAATTCCTTCTCGATCAGGTTCTCGATCGGCAGGCCATGGCAATCCCACCCCCAGCGGCGCGGGACGCGATAGCCTTTCATGGTCCAGTAACGAGGCACGGCGTCCTTGAGGACGGATTGAAGGAGATGGCCGTAGTGCGGGAGGCCCGTAGCGAAGGGCGGCCCATCATAAAAGACGAACGTCTTGCGGGGGGAACGCTCTTTGAGGGTTCGCTCAAAGATCTCTTGCGCTTTCCAATAGGAAAGAACTTCCTCTTCTAAGCGCGGGAACGGGGAGGTTCGCTTGTCGCTATTTTGCGATGAGGAACCCACGGACGAGGGGTGATCGGCCATATGGGGGGTATCTTGTCTGGGTCTGGAGGAGCCGTCAAGAATGCTTGACATGAACCAAAAAAGAGGCTAAGAACCGGATTGGCCAAAGACAGGAGGCCGCATGGATCTTCGAGAACTGAATCCGCCCCTTCGTTTCCGTCCAGAAGACGCACGAGCGCAGAGAAGCGGCAAGCCGGTCGTCACCATCGTGGAAAGCGGCCCCAGGAGACATGCCTGGATCTTCCTGCCGAGCGGATTACAGGTCATGGCCCCGCTGCAGAAGCTGCCGATCATCGACATCTCGGTAACAGTGCGGCACGGGGGGCTCTACGACACGATTCCCGGGACGGCCCACGCCATCGAGCACCTGATCTACAGGGATGTCCTGGAGGTGGGTCCGCATCCGGCCCTGCGGCCTCTCATCGGTCGGGGGCTGCGGTACAACGCCTTCACCCAGGACGAGATGACCTACTACTGGGGACGGACGCCCTATCGGGAATGGAAGGACCTGCTCGCCGGACTGCTGACGCTGACGTTCCAGGCGACACCGCTGATCGAACCGGTCCGTTGGGAACGGGAGCGGCCGGCGATCCTGGAGGAGATTCGGGGACGCGATGAGAGCAAGCGGATTTCCGATGCCCTCCGTGCGGCGCTTTACCCGCATGTCGCCCGCCTCCGCACATCGCTGCTCGGCGACAAGAGCGACGTGGAACGCCTAACGACGGATGACCTTCGACAGGTCTACGAAGCGGTCTACCACCCCGGCAACGCCGTCGTGATCATTCAAGGCCTCAAATCCGTCGAAGCGCTCCTCGCCTGGCTCACGCAACGGCCGGAAGCCTGGGGAAACGGTCCGTCGTATGCGCGGGTCGAACGAGGCCCCTTCACGGACCCCGGCCTGGATACGGACCTGACGGTGCGGGTGGCAGGCGGACCGAGCGTCGAACGGATCATCTTCCACTCCCAACGATTCCGCTCGCCGCGGATGCGTGACAAGAGCTGGAGGATGACCTGGTTGCTACGCGAGATCATGGGTCGGGGCGGGCTCGTTCACGATGCGTTTCGACGACGGCACGGCCTCATCTACAGCAGCGAATTCCTGATCCGTCGGGATCATGCAGATTTTAGTCGGTTCATCCTGAAGGCGGGCATGCGGGCCACGGCCATGGATGACGCAAGTGCCGTCTGGAAAGAGCTCTGGAAACGGGCCTGCAACAACCTCAAAGAGCCGACGGCGGACGTACGACCCTTCATCGAAACAGCCTTCGGCGCCCACCGGCTCGGGCGTGCCAGCGCAAAAATGCAAGCGTTCCAAGATTACGGCGACGGCCTCCGGAACGAGTGGCTCGAACAGGAGCGCCGGCGGCCGATAAGCAACATGGGTGATGTCCCACCGGAGGAGCTCCTCCCGCTCCTGCGCGACCTGCCCCGCTTCGCTGATCTCCACTGGCAGGAGATCCGCGTCCTTCCCACGTCCCGATGACGTGGGATTTTTCTTTGCCTGCGTGTTACACTTGTCGATGTTATGCCCACGTTCCTTCTCGGTGCCGACCATGGCGGCTTTGATCTGAAAGAGCATCTGCGCAAGACGCTCGATCGACTTGACATCCCGTATGAAGACCTCTCGCCGGAGGTCGTCGAGGGGGACGATTATCCGCTCGCCGCTCAACGCGTCGCGAGACATTTGACCCAAGGACGTGACCAACTCGGCTTACTGGTTTGTCGCAGCGGGATTGGGATGGACATGGCGGCGAACCGCTTTCGGGGCGTGCGCGCGGCGGTGATCCGTTCAGCGGCAGAGGCTCGCTTGGCACGCGAACACAACCATGCGAACGTGCTGGTACTGGGTTCAGATCTCACAACGCCCAGCCAAGCCGACCAGATCTTAAAGACCTGGCTGGAAACGCCAGGCTCGCATGCCCAGCGCCACGTGCGCCGGATTCACCAGCTCGATACCGACGTATGACCCATCTCGTTCCCGAAATCATTCCGGCACTCCTCGTGCAGACGCCCGAAGAAGCAAACGCGCATTGGATGCAGGTTCTCGAAGCCGAACACGTACAGGTCGACTGTCTTGATGGCCACTTCGTGCCCAATATAAGCTTTTTCTCGCCAGAAGCATGGCCGACGCGAGGGCCCGGCATCGAGCTCCATCTCATGTGCCAGCAGCCGCTTGCGGTGATGCAGGCTTGGGAAAAGCATCCGCTTTTCCGTCGGGCGGTATGGCATCTGGAGACGCCGGTGCACCATGAAGAGCTCATCGCCTGGTGTCGGAAACGGAACATAGCGTGTGGGATCGCCCTCAATCCAGAAACAGAACCAGAACGCGTCGCAGGGCTCGCGAAGGATCTCGACCTACTCCTCCTGCTCAGCGTGCATCCCGGCTGGAGTGGCCAACCATTCCTCGAAACGACGTTCGCAAAAATTGAGGCGGTCCGACAGCGGTTTCCCGAACTCCCGATCGGTATCGACGGTGGGGTGACGGAAGCGCTCATCCCAAAACTCACGCAATTGGGCGCGAGCCATTTTTATCTCGGATCAGCGCTCTTCGCCACGGACGGGACTTCCCCGCGCCAGACCTTGCATCACCTTACTCAGTCCGCTCACCATCTTTCCGTATGAAACGCCTTCTTTCAGCGTTCGGGCTGGTCGTCGCTTGCCTCCTCACGACCCAAACCGCCTCCGCCCTCTCAATCGACCCAGGTCGGCTCATCCGCAGCCCAGAGAATCCGGCCGTTTATTATGCCGCGGGCGACAGGCGCTACGCGTTCCCGAATGAGCGCATCTTCCGCAGCTGGGGCGTGTCCTTTGACGCTGTCCAGACCGTCACCGCGAACCGGTTGGCAGAATGGCGGCTGGCGGGCGTCATCGTGTATCGACCAGGGAGACTGATCAAGATCGACACCGATCCAAAGGTGTACCTCGTTACCGAAAACGGGGTCCTGCGCTGGATTGAGACGGAATCGGTCGCGCGCGCCCTCTTTGGCGATGGATGGGCCCGCCAAGTCGAGGATATTCCAGACGCATTCTTGACGTCGTACTCGTTCGGACCGTCGATCGGCGATGCTGCGACGATCACGCTCCCCGCCATGGGATCAGGAGGCTCGTTGCTCGCGATCGGGCTCAACCAGGGGTTGATGCAGAATCCGGACTTCGTCACGTCGACCGTTCCGACGACCACAAACCCAACCATACCCGCCTCCCAACCGGACATCCTCGTTCGCGCCAGCCTCCCGAACGGGGTGCGCGCCAAGGAATCGGTCCGCATCGACGTGTTCGGACGTGAGCAGGTACCGGAACGGGTGGCAATCCGCATCAACGACGCGCCCGTGCAGGAGTGCCAACGGCAGGCGGTCTGCACGTACACGCTCACCCACCAGACGCAGTCAAGCGTTACCGGCTATCAGGTCCAAGTGGATGCCAGCTTCGCAAACGGCACGCGACGGACGCAAGCCCTCACCATCCCCGTCCGCGACCCGCTAGCAGGCGCCCTACGTCTCAACATGACGCAAACGGAAATGCGGTCCCCGGGATCACTCGACATCGAGGCAGAATGGGGAGAGACGATCATCGGCGCACGCTCAATCACGCTCACCGTGAACGGCGAGGACCAGCGGATCTGCTTCAATGCCACGACCTGCCGGATCTCATACGGCGTCACGGGAGCCGTCGGATCGACCTTAAGCATCGGCGCGATCGCCGAAGACACCTCGGGTCACCGCTGGGTCACGCCCACCAGCACGGTGACGATCGTCGCGAACGATCGGCCAACGATCACCGTAGGCACAAGCGCGGGGACCGCCTTCACGGGTGAGACGATCACGATCAACGCGGACGCCAACGATGTCGACGCTATTGCGTTTATCGAGATATGGGAAAACAATGAACGTAAGGCCCGCTGTGAACGGACCGTATGCACCTACACGACCACCCCACTGGTCGCGGCCGGAACGCGCGCCTTTCGCGTCATCGCCCAAGATCTCCTCGGGGCACGCCGCGAGGTCGCGCTCGAACCCATTCTCGTCCTGCCCGCAATTCGCTAATCCTTCCCTTATTTTGGCGATATTATGAACAAATCCCTCCTTTCGGGCGCGCTCCTGCTCTCGCTCTGGACGGCTCCACTCAGCTCGGCCCTAGCCGCCGAGCGCAGCGCCTTCAACGCCGGTGAACTCATCAAGAGTCCCACCAATGCCGCCGTCTACTATTTCGCCGCCGACGGCAAGCGCTACGTCTTCCCCAACGACAAGACCTACTTCACCTGGTACACCGATTTCTCCGGCGTGAAGACGATCCCTGCCCGCAGCCTGTCGGCCATCCCGCTGGGAGGCAACGTCACCTACCGTCCCGGCCGCAAGATGGTGAAGATCACCACCGACCCGCGCGTGTACGTGGTTGACCAGGGCGGCGTCCTGCGGCACATCGCAACGGAACAGCTCGCCCAGAGCCTCTACTCGATCAGCTGGAAGGGACAGATCGAGGATATTCCGGACGCCTTCTTCACCAACTACCGTCTCGGCACGGCCATCCAGTCGACACGCGACTTCAATCCGCAGAACGTCCTGACGCAGACGACAACCATTGCCCAAGACAAGCAGATGACGCCGGAGATCGCCAACATCACGATCGGCGACATGGAGACGAGCTTCGTGCCGGCAACCATCACCCTTAAACGCGGCACGACGGTGACCTGGACCAACCGCGACATCACCAACCACACGGTGACAGGCGCGGGTTGGAATTCGGGCATCATCGCCCCGGGCGCGACCTACTCGCGAACCTTCGCGACGAGCGGTTCGTTCGACTACACGTGCTCGATTCACCCGAGCATGCAGGGGACGATCAACGTGGTACCATAAACGGATACGATAAAAAATCCAGCGCCGCAAGATGCCTGGATTTTTTATCGTACAGAATCCTTTTCCCATCTCTGCTATACTCCTCCCATGCGCTCCTTATCGATCCAAGAACTGGAACTCATGGCGAATACCATCCGCCAGGACATCATCAAGGCACTCGTGCGCGCTGGCAGCGGGCATTCGGCGGGGCCGCTGGGAATGGCCGACGTCTTTACGGCGCTCTATTTCCATGTCCTGCATATCGACCCGAAGCATCCCGACTTACCTGGACGCGACCGGCTCGTACTCTCGAATGCGCACATCTGCCCGGTTTTATATGCGACCCTCGCCCGCCGCGGCTTTTGTTCCGTCGAAGAATTCCACACCTCCCTCCGCGCCCTCGGCTCCCCGTTCCAAGGCCATTCCAACAACCATGCCGGCATCGGCATCGAGACCTGTGGCGGCCCGCTCGGACAGGGTATTTCGCAAGCGGTCGGGATGGCTCTGAGCGCCCGCATGGATCGGGCCCGCTGGCGCACGTACTGCCTCATGGGCGATGGCGAGCTAAATGAGGGCCAGTGCTGGGAAGCCTTCCTGTTTGCCGCTCGCGAGAAGCTCCACCAACTTACCGTGATCGTCGATCGCAACAACATCCAAATCGACGGCTACACCGAACACGTTATGCCGCTCGAGCCCCTCCGCGACAAGTTCGAGGCGTTCGGGTGGCACGTCATCGACACCGACGGCCACAACATGCGCCGTATCATCGACAGCCTTGAGGAGGCGCAGGCGGTCTACGAAAAGCCGAGCGTGATCCTCGCCCACACCGTCCCCGGAAAAGGCGTGAGTTTCATGGAAGCCGATTTTGCCTGGCACGGGAAACCGCCGGACCAAGATGAAGCGCGCCGCGCCATCCACGAGCTGCGCACGCTCGCCGGCGCGATTCAATCGGAACATGAATAGCCCTATGCTGCACCAAGACCTCTTTACCGAACGGCAACAGCTCATCCCCACGCGCAATGGCTATGGCGACGCTCTACTTGAGTTAGGAAAAACCGACGAACGCGTCGTCGTGCTCACCGCCGACCTCGCCGAATCGACACGCGCCCACCTCTTCCGCGAGGCCTATCCGGAGAGATTCGTCGAATGCGGCGTCTCCGAACAGAACATGGTCAGCATGGCCGCTGGCCTCGCGCTCTCCGGCAAGGTCCCCTTCGCCAGCTCCTACGCCGTCTTCGTCCCCGGACGCACCTGGGACCAATTGCGCGTGTCCGTGTGCTACACGAACGCCAACGTAAAGATCGCGGGCGCCCACACCGGCCTCTCCGTCGGACCAGACGGCGCGACCCATCAGGCCCTCGAGGACCTCGCCATCACCCGCGTCCTGCCGAACCTCACCGTGATCGTCCCCTGCGATTATCATGAAACGAAAAAAGCCACGCTCGCCATGGCCGAAACCGACGGCCCGATGTACATCCGCTTCGGCCGCGAAAAGACGGCGCTCATCACCAGCGAAGGTGCTCCGTTCAAGATTGGGGTCCATACCGTCCTGCGCCCCGGCAAGGACGTGACGCTCATCGCCTGCGGACCACTTGTCTTTGAAGCCCTCTCCGCCGCCCGCACGCTTGAGAAGCAAGGTATCAGCGCAGAAGTCATCAACGCGTCAACGCTTAAGCCCTTCGACGCAAAGACGCTCGTGAAAAGCCTCAAGAAAACCGGCTGCGTCGTGACCGTCGAGGAGCACCAGATCCACGGGGGGCTCTTCGGAACCGTCGCCGAGGTCACGAGCCTGCTCCTCCCCGTCCCCATCGAACCGATCGCCATGCCAGACTGCTTCGGCGAATCCGGCGAGCCGAAAGAGCTCCTTGAGAAATACGGCCTTACGGCCGAACAGGTCGTAAAAGCGGCGAAAAAAGCCATCAAACGACGGGATGCTTGAGGTTCCTGACATTCCTGCTACACTCTCTCGGCGAAGGAAAGGAACAGACGTGCTGCTAAGAACGCTCAGCGTCCGGGCAGTCGCCCATCAAGCGGCCCTCGCACGGGCCATCGAACAGACCCGAGAGGAGATGCTCTCTTCCCTCCCTCCAACGAGAAGCGATCCGTCACCAGAAGAAGAGGGCCCGGTCGCCTCCAAAGCCGAGGAGGAGTGGCGCCGAGCCCAACGCCAGCGGCACAAGCGCCACGAATCCTTCCAACGACAAGCGGCCAACATCCTGCGCCTCCAGGAGGTCATCCAGGCCGCCAACGGGGCACGTCGAGGCAACCGACGGAACCCGATCCGTCGATGCAGGATCCCCGGAGCCCTCCTCTCCGCAGGAGAACTCCGCCGGTTCGGCGCGAAAGGCGCGACGCTCCCCTCAACCGGGGCACCTGCTTACGTGACGGAAGCGCCCGCCGCCTGGCTGGTATTCAAGCCGGAGGCTGCCGACTGGAACGTCATCGCCATCCCCCGCAACGGAGCGTACACCAGCTGGGAAGAACCCTTCCAAAGGTCCACCCGAACCTCCTCTTCCGACCTGGGTAGGACCTCCAGATCCCCATCACCCGCACCGGAAGGCGCGGTCTGAATCCCCCGATAAAGGGGATTTTTCCATACCAAAAAATCATCCGACCGTCATACGGACGGAATACGTTGAATCCGTTCGCCCATACGGTTAGGGAATGGTACGCATTTCTGGGACAGGCTTTTAGCCGGCCAATTTCAAGCCTTTTTGAGGCGTCGCGCCTACGGTTGACGAAATCCCTTTTTTCTGACACTCTGACGACTCAAGAGCTGAGAAAGGGGTTCGCATGAAACAAGCAAAGCAAGCGTTCATCGTCGTCGACCTGGGTAACGGGGACGGGGGCAAGGGCACGGTTACCGATGCCCTCACCAGGCGTTACAACGCCCATACCATCTTCCGCTTCAACGGCGGCGGCCAGGCCGGCCACAACGTCGTGACCCCGGATGGTCGCCACCACTGCTTCTCGCAGTTCGGGTCGGGGATGTTCGTCGAGGGGACGATGACCTGCCACACGCGGAACGTCCTCATTAGCCCGGACGCGATGCTGATCGAAGCGAAGGCCCTCGCCGCCAAGGGCGTCCCCGACGCCTTCGCCCGCACACTCATCAGCGAGCACACCCTCATCGTGACACCGTTCCACCGTGCCGCCACCCGCCTGCGCGAGCTCGCGCGCGACACGGAGCGCCACGGCAGCGTCGGCGTCGGCATCGGCGAAGCGGCCCGCATGGCGGCGGCGCACCCCGAACTCGCCCTCCGCGCCAAGGACCTCCGCGGCGGCCATCCGGAAGCGCTCCGGCAACGCCTCCAACGCAGCCAGAACGTCCTGCGGATGGAACTGCGCGGGGAGCTCGACAAGCTCCAGAACCGGCCCGAAGCGCAGGCAGACCGCCTGCTCCTCGAAGGCCCAGCTTCGGTCGACCTGATCCTCTCTCCGCTGGAGAGCTTCGCCGACCAAGCGAACATCGTGAACGACCAGGTCCTCCGCGAGCGCCTCGCCCGCGACGGCACCGTGATCTTCGAGGCCGCCCAGGGCGTGCTCATCGACGAGGATGTCGGGCTCTTCCCCTATGTCACGCGCAGCCACTGCACCACGCGCAACGCCCTCAAGTTCCTCGACGACGCCCGCTACGGGGGCCGCCGCGAACGGGTCGGCGTCCTCCGCGCCTATGCCGTACGCCACGGCCCCGGCCCGTTCGTGAGCGAGGACCCCGAGCTCGGCACCCAGCTCCGCGAGGTCCACAACGTCCTCCACGACTGGCAGGGCGCCTTCCGCCACGGCCACTTCGACGCCGTCGCCACCCACTACGCGCTCAAGCACTGCCCCGTCGACAGCCTGGCCGTCACCTGCCTCGATCAGCTCGAGAGCCTCGCCGCCAAGGCCTGCATCGCCTACGACCTGTCCGACGGCAACCGGGTCGCGGAGATCACCCACAACCTCAGCCCCTACCACTTCCACGGCCGCGAGCGCCTCTCCAACCGCCTCCTCCACGCCCGCCCCGTCCTCACAGAGATGCCCGACCCCCTCGAGTTCATCACCAAAACATTTCCCCTGCCCCTCCTCACCACCTCCCACGGCCCCACCGCCACCGACAAGCGCTGGTACCCCGACTGGACTCACTGACGAACGCCACCCGTTCGTCTTTTTCTTTCTTCTCCTTATTTTTCTCTTTCTCTTTTTAATTCTTCTTTCTCCTTTCCCTCCCCTTGTAGGTCCCCGGCGAGGGAAGCCCTTTTTGGGGCGACGAGCTGTCTGAGCTTCCATCAAGATAAAAGGCGAGTTCTCGTCGCCCCAAAAAGGGCTTCCCTCGCCGGGGACCGACCTGCCCGAGCGGGAAATGGCGGGCCTGATGGGGCGCCAGCCCCATACCCCTCCGGCCAGGCAGGCCACCCCCTTCGCGTTTGACGCAAAACATCCTTTTTGATAAAGTCCCCGCGCTCAGCGGATCCCACGATTCGCCGTTGTAGCTCAGCTGGTAGAGCACTTCCATGGTAAGGAAGAGGTCACCGGTTCAATCCCGGTCAACGGCTCCACAAAAAAAACACCCTCTAAAAAGGGTGTTTTTTCTTACCATCGCATGATTCGCGTATGAAGTGCGGTTATCGGCACGCCGCCAGATCACTGGCATACGTCTTCCCTTCCGCCATCGTCCGCGCGATCCCGAAATCTGCGAAGTCGGTCCAAAAGCGTTCGCCGACCACCGGTGCGACCGCCTGCTCAAGGTCGACGAAGACCTGGCCCGTATACGAGACCGCCCGACTATACGGCGTCCCGTCATTCCTCGGATAATACCGGAGCGCCCGTTCACGGGCCGGCTTGTCCGCAAACCGCGCGATGATCGCGCGCACCGTCTCGATCCCATAGCGCGCCTCGATCCGCTGCCAGAAACAATCTCCGGAAGAATAGATCCCCGTATCGCCAGCGCGGCAGCTGTACAGTTGGTACGGATGGAACGTTCCATCGCCCGAACGATAGCCATTCTGCTCGCACGTGAGCGAACGGGCATCACCGCCCCGATCCTGCGCGTAGTTCGCCAGCCCCTCATTCAGGAACGAGCTGACATCAAGCGTGCGGATGAACCGATGGGTCAGTTCGTGGTCCCCGATCACGTCATCCCACGCCTTGCGCGTGTAATAGGCCGTGTTCGGATGCTCCATGGAGATCATCTTGAGGTACTCATCACGCGTCCCCAAATTCCAGATGATCGGATGGCCCTGTTCCTCGGGACCGCAGCAGCTTCCGGCGTTGTCGTGATTGAGGACAAACTCCATACGGATCACGTTCGGCAGGGAGACGGGCGCGATTCCTAAGAGGTTTTCCGTATTCCGATAACTCTGCAGCAACCGATACAGCTGGATCCGTCCGAACGCTTCCGCATCGGGACGGTCATCCGGCATCACGACCGTGAATTTGCCGCTCTTGAGAGCCAACCGCCCATCCGTCTCGACCGCGCGCTGGTAGTCAGGGATCGAGAGCAGCCGTGAACGGTCACGCCAATCCATTTGGGTACACCGCTCGGGCAAGCAGGGGGTGACCGGCTCAAGCACGGACACGTTCGGGGAAGGAGCGGGTGGGACGATTCGAGCAGGGTCAGGCGTTTGGATAACAGGAGGAGCCGGAATCGGCACGATCGGAGCAACGGGAACGACGGGGATCGATACGGGCGCATCCGGAAGAACACATACGCTCTGTTCCGAACAGACGAACCCAGCCGCGCACGCCGGACGTGCGAATCGGCAACCGACGGCTTCGGTCGTCGTCAACGTGATGCGTCGCAAGTAATTCAGCGCAAACGTCGGCCGCGTCGTCACGAACACGCGTACCGGCTTATCCGCGAGGACATACCAAAGCTGGCGCCGCACCGGCTCCCACACGAACCCCCCTTTGTGGCGCTTGTACGTGACCTGGTTGAGGGACATCTTCACCCGTTTCCTTAACGGATGGTACCCGCTCAGGATCTCGGTCCGGTCGTCGAAGCCGTCTTGATCGCTATCCGCGCGGCGTGGGTCTGTCTCAAAGGCGCGTTCGTACTCGTCATCCAACCCATCCCCATCCGCATCGTGATCAGAAAGGGCACTGGCAGGCGTTCCGAGGGGGATCTGGCGCAGGTCCGTAAGCGTAATAGGACGGGCCAGAGCACGGAGACGAGCGACCAACCGGCCATCCGCCGGCAGGAGATCCACCACTTCCCCATTCGCCTGACGATACCAGAGACCCTGATCACGCATCAGGAGACCCGGTGCCACCGCGGCTTCTGTGACCTGATGGGAAAGGGCGGTCGCCAAGAGAAAGCTGAGAAAGAGCAAACGAAACGAGCGAGAAAGCATCATGACCTGAGCATACCGCGGAAGCACACCCGAAACAACGTCGGACAATCTCTAGATGTAGCGAAAAACCCTTTATTTAAGACTTCCCTCACGATCGTCCGCCAACACCTTCCCACCCTTGACAGGGAGAACGGGACACGCTAGCCTAGTCGGTACGGATCTTGAAGTGGGAGAAAAGAGGCCCGCGCTCGAAGCAGGCTACCCACGCGTCACGACGAGCGTTCCGCGGCCCCTGTCCGCCCAGAGGTGGTTCGGGTCCCCCCACCGATCGCGCTTCTGTCAGGACCAGGGCCACGCCGCCGCCCGCCAACACGCACGACGCCTCGCCCGATGGACCCGCCGGTGCCACCTCCGCTCATCTGGAGGCCCTCCTGGCATCGAAGCGGCTCGCCGCGCACCGCCCCCCTCTGTTACCGGGGCCGGACACAAGAGGCTCGCAGGATCCGCCTCGCGACCAAGTTCCCAGTGCTGGGAATGGCCGCGATTTTTTATTGCCAGAACCCTCCCTTGCCAAGCGGGCCCCGAATCGGTAGTCTCTTCCCACAACTTGCCTGGGTGGATACCGAAGCGGTCAAACGGGACAGACTGTAAATCTGTTGGCCCTGCGCCTTCGAAGGTTCGAATCCTTCTCCACCCACCACCACAAGAAACGCCGCGGCTTCCAAAAGCCAAGGAGCGGGCAGCTACGATGGCTGCCTTTTGTGTTTTAGGCGCCGATCGAGCCTGCAACGCACGCGGGCGATGGAGCGGGACGGGTAAACTGGAGGCCTAGCCGCTCACAGAAAATGCGGTCCCGGTCCATTCGCCCGAAGCCCCCTTAGAGCCACCCTGCGGGAATGCTATACTTCCACCATCTATGAAACCGTCCCTAAAAATTGCGCTCGTCGCACTCATTGTCGTAATTCCGCTGGTCGGACTGGGAGGATACGGGATCTCGACCTATAACTCGCTCGTCTCGAGCCGCGAAGCCGTCGCTGGAAAATGGGCACAGGTCGAGTCGCAGTACCAGCGCCGTTTTGATCTGATTCCGAATTTGGTTGAGGCGGTAAAAGGGAGCATGAAGCAGGAGACCGCCGTCTTTACCGCCATCGCCGAGGCCCGCACGCGCTACGCGGGAGCGCAGACGATCGGCGACAAGGCGGCGGCGGCAGACCAGCTAGACACGGCCTTCGCGCGCCTCCTGGTCATCATGGAACAATATCCCCAGCTCAAGTCCCTGGAAACCGTCACCACGCTCATGTCGCAACTAGAAGGTACGGAAAATCGGATCGCCGTTGAACGTCAGCGCTTTAACGAAACCGTTCAGGGATACAATGTCCGCGTACGAACGTTTCCCGCCTCGGCGATTGCCCGCCTCGGAGGGTTCGCCCCGGTTGAATACACCAAAGCACAGGCGGGAGCGGACATCGCTCCGCGCGTCTCTTTCTAGGTGTCGGTATGCGCCGCCGCTTCCGAATTGGCATCGCCTTCGCCCTCTTTGCTGTTGGAATCACGAGCGCGTCCACGCCTCCCGTCAACGCCTACACCTCTCCCGGGGAGCCGAGCGGGTATGTTAATGACTTCGCGGACGCCCTCTCCGCCGAACAGGAGGCTCGTCTGTCCGAACAGATACGGCAGCACGCGGCAAAAACCTCCCACGAACTCGCCATCGTCACAGTGCCGACAACGGCAGATGAGACCATCGAGCAATACGCGGTGACCCTTTTTGAAGCCTGGGGCATCGGAAAAGAGGCGCAAGACAACGGCGTCCTTCTGCTGCTTGCCATTCGGGATCGCCGGTTGAGAATCGAGGTTGGCTACGGCCTTGAATCCGTGCTTACGGATGCGAAAAGTGCTCGAGTCATCGCAGAAGCGACACCGCTCCTGAAGCAGCAAAAGTATCCCGAGGCCATTCAGCAGATGACGGATGAACTCCTCTTCACCCTGGATGAGGCGGCAACAGGCACGAGAGCCCCCTCACAAGCCGTAAATAGCATTCCCCGCCGTGAAGCAGGCGAATGGGTTCTTTTCGCGGTGTTTCTTTCCGCCATCTTCACCGTGATCCTGCTTCCCCTACTGATCGCCATCTTTTATTCAAAAAAACGTGGGTATTGGCAAACCGGGAACTGGAACGGGTTCGGGGGCGGCTTTCGGGGAGCGTCCTCTACCAAATCGGACAACGCGTCAAATGCTTCAGGAGGTGCCTCTTCAGGGCCATCCGCTGGTTCAGGGGACTCGTTTGGGGGTGGGAGCTCGGGAGGGGGCGGCGCAAGCGGAAGCTGGTAGCGCCGACATGGCCGTGCAGGCCTCTCTCGCGAGGACAATCCTGGCAAGCAAACACGGGCGAAGAGCCCGTGTTTGCGCGATCAGAATCCGCAGTAAGAATAGTGACGCATACCGACACATCCGTGCCTCTCACAAAGCCATGTACCGGACCCCCCCCTCCGCGAGGCAAACTTCGGTAAGCGGCCGTTATTCATACCGCAACGCCTCAATCGGGCTCATGCGAGCCGCCGTGCGCGCCGGGAAATACCCGAAGATCAGGCCGATCGCCGTCGACACCATGAACCCGACAACCATCCCATTCACCGGCAAGATAAACGTCCAACCGGATTGGAGCTGGTTGATGATCTGGATCGCAAGCCAAGTAAGAGCGGTTCCGAAGGCGATACCGATGAGGCCAGCGATGACCGTGAGGATGATCGCTTCGGCGAGGAATTGTCCTAAGATGTCACGCCGTTTCGCACCGAGCGCCTTGCGCAGGCCGATCTCACGTGTGCGCTCGGTCACGGTGACGTACATGATGTTCATGATCCCGACACCTGCGACGACGAGGGAGATGGAAGCGATCGAACCCAGGAGGATCTGCAGGATGGAACCGATGGTATCGACGCTCTTAACAGTGTCCTCCTGCGAAGAAACCCGGAAGTCGTCCTTGGTGAGATCATCACCGATCGCGTCGATGTCATGGTTCTCGCGCAAGGTCTCACGAATGCGGCGTTTCGCCTCTTCCGGACGGACGTCACCCGCCTTGAGTGAGATGAAGTTCAGGCGGTTCTTGTTATACGTATCGAAAAACGCGGTGTAGGGTAAAAACACCTGGTCATCCATGTTCGAGAAGAAGCGCGTGCCGGCCGGAGCAAGGACGCCGATCACGCGGAACGGCTTGCGATTGATGCGGACGATCTTGCCGATCGGCTGGTCCTGGCCGAACATCCCCGTCGCGACATCGCGTCCCAATACGACCACGCGTGAGCGCGTTTCGACGTCACTATCGAGGATGAAACGACCATCCGCCATCTCGAGATTGAAGATGCTCGCTTGGCCGGGGGTGACACCGGAGACCTGCGTGAAACGATCGGCTCCACCATATGAAAGTAAATCGACGGAGGCGACGGAGGCATCGCTCGTCGTGACCCAAGGAAGGTTTGCGAGCTCCTCGTAATCCTTTTCGGTGAGGGATTCCTTGATTTCCGCGCTGGGCGGGCCACCGCGCGTCTCGTCGCCGCGACCGTTGCCGACGAACACCAAATCACTCCCGAAGGACGCGACCTGGGAGATGAGGTATTGCTGGGCCGCCTGTCCGACGCCGAGCATCAAGATCACCGAACCGATCCCGATGATGATCCCGAGCATGGTGAGGACGGAACGGGCCTTGTTGATGAGGAGGGCGCGCCAAGAAAGGCGGCCAAGGTCGAGGATAGTCATACTATTCGAAACGCAACGCCTCGATGGGATGGAGACGGGCGGCCTTGCGGGCCGGGAAATAGCCGAAAATAACACCGATCAGACCGGAAACACCTAGACTCAAGCCCACAGACCCCCAAGATACGGCGAAGGTCCAACCCGGCTGGAACTGGTTGATCGCGAAGATCGCCAGCCAGGAGAGGCTCACGCCAAGCAAGATGCCCATCAGCCCCCCAAGGGTCGTCTGTACTACCGCTTCGAAGAGAAACTGGTTTAGGATGTCCTGCTCACGCGCGCCGATGGATTTGCGCAAGCCGATCTCGCGGATGCGTTCGGTCACGGAAACGTACATGATGTTCATGATGCCGATGCCGCCAACCAAGAGCGAGATCGCGGCGATGGAGATCAGGAGGATCTGGAGAATCTGAGTGATCTGGCTCGCGCTCGCGACCGCATCCTCTTGAGTCGTCACGCTGAAGTCATCTTTCTTGTCCTCATCATTCGGGTTCTCGAGGTTATGGCTGTCGCGCATGAGATCTTTTAGGCGACGTTTCGCCTCGTTCGTCGTCAGGGACGTCTTGACGGCGATGGAGGAGAGGTTCTGCTTATTGAAGGTATCGAGTGCGGCGGTATACGGGATATACACCTGCCGGTCGACGTTCTGGAAATTTTTCGTCCCCTCCTTCTCCATCACGCCGATGACGCGATAGCTGACATTATTGATCTTAATCGTCTTGCCTAATGGATCGTTGAAGCCGTAGAGCTTATCGGCGAGTTCGTAGCCTAAAACAGCTTCACGCGCCCGGCTGTCGACGGAGGCTTGCGAGAAGAAGACGCCCAGACGCGGACGAATATCGCTGATCACCTGCTCATCCGCAGACGTGCCGACGATCGAAGCAGAGAGCTGGATCCCCTCCCCTGAAATCGCGTCCGATTGGGTCACGCGGCCGACCGCTTTCGTCACCCACGGCTGCGTGCGCAATTTACGGACATCTTTCTCGACAAGAGACGGCTTAATGAAGAGGGTCGGAAGATCAGCTTGCGCCTTGGAACCGTTATTGATGAATACAATATCCGAACCGAGCGCGGAAATCTGCGCGAGAATGTAGCGTTGAGCGGCCTGGCCGATCGACAACATCAAAATCACCGAGAGGATGCCGATGACGATGCCGATCATGGTCAAGAACGAACGGCCCTTGGTGCGACGGAGGCTTTCATAGGAGCTCCGAAAGAGATCGGCGACATGCATAGGCTATTTCTTCAGCTCCGCCTCAGCCGCCAGACGACGGTGCGCGACGGGCGTATCGGATTGAATCAACCCATCCTTGAGGCGAATGATGCGTTCCGCGTGTTCGGAAGTGTAGGTCTCGTGCGTAACGAGGATGACGGTGTGCTTTTGCTTGATGTTCAGGTCCTGCAGGATCCGCATGACTTGCGCGCCCGACTTGGAGTCGAGGTTCCCCGTCGGCTCGTCGGCAAAAATCACCGGCGGCTTGCGAATGAGGGCGCGCGCAATGGCGACGCGTTGGCGCTCGCCGCCGGAAAGCTGGTTGGAGAGGTTATGGATACGGTGCCCCAACCCAACGATCTCGATCGCCTCTTTGGCGAGGGCGTCACGCTTCGAGAGGGGGATATCGGAATACAGGAGCGGGAGCTTCACGTTCTCGAGGACCGAGGTCTTTGGAAGGAGGTTGAACGCCTGGAAAATGAACCCGACTTTCTCGCCGCGAGCGGTTGCCAGCTCATCTTCCGTGAGGCCGGACACATCGCGCCCCTCAAAGAGGTATTTTCCTGTCGACAACACGTCGAGAAACCCCAAGATCTGCATGAGGGTCGATTTTCCCGATCCTGATGGCCCCATGATGGAGATGAATTGGCCCTCGGGGATGTCGAACGAGATCCCGTGCAGGACCGGCGTCTCGACGCCGTCGTTCGCATAGACCTTGGTCAGGTCCTGAATGCGGATGATGGGCTTAGACATAGGCTATTTCTTCTTTTCCGCCTGGAGTTTGGCGTAAGCGTCGGCCGTCAGCTCGCCGACGATAACCTGATCACCCACCTGTACGCCGCTCGCCGCCTGGACGCGACCTTCATCGCCGCGCAGGCCGAGGACGATCTCGGTCTCCTGAACCGTTCCATCGGCGCGCAACAAACGCACGCGACGCACGTCGCCTTCCGTACGGATGGCACGGAGCGGGACAATCAGGGCGTCCGCCACCTCCCCCGTCGTAATGGTGATGTTCGCCGTCATGCCTGGCTTGATCGGTTCGTCGGTCGGATCGATTGCGACGGACACCTTGTAAAATACAGCGTCCTGAATCTTGATGCGATCCGGTTCGATACTGAGGACTTTGGCCGGGAACGGAACGTCATCGCCAAACGCGTCGAGGGTGACGACCGCAACTTGACCGACGGCGACCTTCGCGATGTCCGCTTCGGGAATTGAGGCTTCGACCGTGTAATTCTCGGTGACGACGAGGCCCATGATCTTCGCGTTCGGAGCGACCTGCTCGCCACGGGCCGGGAGGATCTCGGCGATCATACCAGCGATGGGAGCGCGCAATTCGGTGTCCTTCAGGCGCTGGGCGGCCTCCTCATAAGCAACCTGGACATCCTGAACCTGGGCGCGCAGCACCTGAAGGTCGACCGCGCGGGCCGGGGAACGGCGCTGGGAAAGGGTTGCTTCGGCGGAAGAGAGCGCCGCTTGCTGGATTTGGATCGTGGTTTCGGCAGACTTCACTTGGCTGCGCTCGTTCGAGACGGCGATCGAGAGGTTGGACTGAGCTGTCCGGACGGCGTTATCCAGCTGCGCGCGTGTCGTCGTACGAGTGTTTTCAGACGTGCGGAGCGTCTGGACCGAAGCGGACAGCGCCGCGTACTGCGTCGCGCTTGAGGAACGGAGGGTCTGGATCGCGGACCGTTTGGACGCGAGCTCGCTGCCAGAAAGCGCCGTGTTCGTGGCGGAATTTGTGAGCACTTTTTGCGTTTCATCGAGAAGCGCCTGCACCTGTTGGAGCGCTTCAACGGTCGCCTGGCCCGCCGCGAGAAGATCCGCCGCGGAGGGGCTTGATCCTAAGGCACGAATGAGAGCATCTGCCTGACGTTGGGCGGTACGCGTGGACAGAAAAAGCCCCTGGGCACGCGTGAGCGAGCCACGGTCGTAGATGCCGAGGACTGATTCGTATAGGTCGTTCGCACCACTGTTCTCCACCCCCAAGATCGCATCCGTCTCGGAGAGCGACGAGGACAGGACGGCTCCAGCGGAACTCACGGAGGACCGTAACGAGGTCAGGCTGGTCTGCACACCGATATCAACACCAACGCCGGAATTCGCGAGGTTCTGTTGGGCCGTATCCAAGGCGATCTGGGCTAAGCGCACCTGTTCGGCAGAGGTCGAGCGCACCTGGATGAGATCAGATTGCGCCTTCTCCAAATTGGCGCGGGCCTGGTCGCGTTGCGCTTCAGCGATCTGGATGGCTTGCGGACTGTCTTGGGCCTGGCGGGCGGCGAGGTTCGCCTGAGCCTGCGCCAAACTGGCAGCGGCACGACGGAGGGCGAAGTTTGCATCCTGCGCATCCAGCGACGCGAGAACGTCACCCGCTTTCACGGATTGGCCGACCGTGACCAGCAGGTTCTCAAGCTTGCCGTTCGTCTTGAAGGAAAGGTCCACACGCGTCTGCGGCTTCGCCTCACCCGTCACGTCAACCGTCTGACGAAGGAGACCTCGCTCAACGGGTTGGGTTTCATAAAACGGGCCCTTGTTGGACCGGCTGCTGGCGAACACGCCGCCCCCGATGAGGACGACAATCGCGAGGGTGACGATAACGGATTTCTTTTTCAGGAAAGAGAGGTTCATACGAGAAAGGCTAATTTAATTTCGAGCGGGCTGGCTTAGACATGCGGGCGACGTATTCGGACATCTGGCGGATCATCTTCTCCATCTGTTCGACCGGAAGGAACATCACAGGGCTATCGCCATGCTGCATGACAATCAGCTTTGCCCCCGGATGCAGGCTGAGACGATCGCGGATATCTTTGGGGATGACGACCTGTCCGCGTTCGCCCACCACCGTGGCGCCGATGAGCTGGCACGAAGCGGGAGGGACCTTCGAGGCACTCTTTCCGCTTGATTTTTTGGTCATAAAAGAAAGGTATGATTTGTATGAATAGTAGGACAAAATCCCCTCCCCGTCAAGCCTACCCCCCCCCTTGTTTCCAGGGCCCGTCTCGGTTAGGATCGCCCGCATGGAAACCCGCCTCTTCGACTACGATTTGCCCAAGGACCGCATCGCTCACGCCTCGGTCGAGCCCCGTGACCATGCCAGACTCTTATGCGTGGAACGGGCGACGGGCGCGCTGGCGGATCATCACGTGTTTGACCTCCCTACCGTACTTGAGCCGGGGGATCTTTTGGTCTTCAACGACAGCAAGGTGTTCAAGGCGCGGTTCACGGCCGAACACCTGCCCAGCAGAACGACGATGGAAATCTTTTTCCATCGACCATTAGAAGGGACACGCTGGGAAGTCCTTGCAAGACCGGGGAAACGGCTGCAACCAGGAGACCGGGTTCGCCTGACAGGAGGCTGGGAGGCAACCGTCATCGAGAAGCGAAGCGCGCATGGGACCGTGATCCTAGACGTGGCCGAACCCACGGAAGCGTTTTTTGCCTATAGCGACCTCCATGGCGAAGTCCCGATCCCGCCTTACGTCGAGGCGAATGCGGCGGCGAAACAGGGATACCAAACGGTGTACGCGAAGACGACCGGATCCGTCGCCGCGCCGACGGCCGGATTTCATTTCACCGAAGATCTCTTGGCGCGTTTGGAAACGCGCGGCATCAAGCGCGCCTTCGTGACGCTACACGTCGGCATCGGCACCTTCCGCCCCATGCAAAGCGAGACGCTCGACGAACATGTCATGCATGAGGAATGGGGATACGTGCCCGCGGAGACGGTCGCATTGATCAACGAAGCGAAAGCCGCCGGCCGACGCGTGATCGCCGTCGGCACGACCGCGACTCGTGCACTCGAATCAGCCGCGGCCTCGGGAGCGCTCGCCGAATGGAGCGGCTTCACGTCCCTCTTCATTACGCCCGGCTACACGTTCCGCGTGATCACGGGCCTTATCACCAACTTCCACCTCCCGAAATCCACGCTCCTCGTGCTCGTGAGCGCGTTTGCGGGGATGGAGCCGATCAAGAACGCCTACGCGCACGCGATCGCGGAGGGGTACCGTTTCTATTCGTTCGGGGACGCGATGTGTATCCTGTAGAAAAGTTAGCCCGGGCTTTAAAAAATCGCCCCCTTCGGTCGCTAGTCGCGAGCTTCGGTTCGACCCCGACGTGGGTGTTCGTAGGTTTTTCGCTTTTGATCAACACCTTGATTCATCCGGTAAATAAGCGGAAAAATGCAATGAACCCACTGAAGTTGTCAGCTCTCCGTACATCGATCAAGTTTGCTCAATCCGTCAGCTCTGACATCTGCGCCGGTGCGATCGCGACCAAAGCGGACGATTTAAAGAAAATGAAACATTAAGCATGCCCAACATCCTTGTCTTCCCTTCAATATCCTCTCCCACCCTCGGGGAACTCCAGTTCGCTGGCAACACATACCGCTGCGCCCTAGGACGAAGCAGCGTGATTGAAGCGGCGGGAAAAACAGAAGGCGACGGAGCGACGCCCGCAGGAACGTATGCCCTCCGCGAACTCCGGTATCGAGCGGATCGCTTAGAACAACCGTCTTGCGCCTTATCGACACGCGTGATCCGACCCGAAGACGGCTGGTGCGATGATCCGACGCACCCTCTCTATAATACGCACGTCCGCCTCCCTTTCGCCGCCAGCCATGAAATACTCTGGCGTGAGGACGAAGCCTATGACCTCATCGTCCCGTTGGGATATAACGATGGACCTATCGTTCCCGGCAAAGGCAGCGCGATTTTCCTGCATGTCGCAAAAGCCGGATACACGCCGACGGCCGGGTGCGTCGCCCTCACGCGACATGATTTACTGGAAATCCTTGGAAAGATTGATCGGGACGCAAAAATGACCATTCGGAATGCCGAGTGACCACCTGGTTTGGATTTATATTTTCATTTTTAAATACCTACTTTTTATTTATATATAGCCAAATATTATAATTATGTAAATAGTTACTTGACAAATCATTCGACCTTTGTTAGGGTACTTCTCGTGATGGCAGCAGGCCCGCCTGCAGGACCGCTTCCGAGCCCCGCTCGAAGGCGCGTCGCCGTCCGTGATACCGCTTCCTCTTTGGAGGAAGTTCGTGAAGTGTGCGCCAATCAGCGAGGACTTCCTCGTTTTTTGTTGCCCTTATTCTGGTCGACCCGCCCGTCGCCTCCTCCAGCCCTTGTCAGAAGACCTCAACCCTCTTCGTACCGAGGGGACGGCGCGCTCGTCCGGATAGACTTCACCACACACCCGCTCTTGCCTCGTTCGACCCGGCGGCAAACCGTCGACGATATTCACCCCGCGTGGATATCAGAAACGGCTTGCCATCTGGGGACGACAGGTTTCGACGGGGGATCGCGAAGGCTGGTCTGCGTGTCGTGGAGCCTGAGGCCACGTAAAAAACAGGTGCCATCGAACTGCGGCCTGACAGTTCTCCGAGCTCAGCTCGGCGTCTCCCCTGTTCGCCACGCAGGGACCGGACGTTAACACGGCTTGATGGCGGAGAGACTGCCTTATCTCCGTCGTGACACCTGCCTTGCGGGAACGTCGCCCCATCACGGAAACGAGGGGAACCGACGGGCTTGGTGAGCCCGGTTGCCGCACGGAAAGACGTGGCTCAGGCCCCGCGATGAGCCAATCCATCATCGCTACACACGTAGATGATCCGCCAACGCCCTCCCGGACCCGGGTTCGATTCCCGGCGTCTCCACCATTGAGAGAATGCGTGGGGCCAGGGCACGTGCTTGCCAGGCCTCATGCGATCCAGGGGCCGGGCGATGACCCGACTACGTAAACCTGGACCGCAATCCTTCCATCCGACGGAGGGAAAGCGCCACATCCGGGCGCGGGGGAGGTGAGGGATCACCAACCCAAGGGAAGCTCCGCACTCGTGGCTTCGGCCAGGAACGGAACCAGCGACCCAGGCACGCACTTCTTCTCATCCGCCGGACGACCGTCCCCCGGTCGCTACGGCATCCGAAAGGAAACAGCGGTGTCACGGCACGTCCATGCCTTGGCCTCGCGCGGGTCGGAGGGACATACTCCCTCCGCACACTGTAGCCCCTGGAATGACAGGGCGATCCGCGCACGAGTCGTCCGGTGGGGGATGATCCGGATCCATTGCCGCCAGGCGATGGGAGGCGCGCACCCGCGCGCCAAGGGGAGACCTAACAGCAGCGCGGACGGATCGCCGCCGCGCTGGGATGTCGGGTCGCGCCCCATGGACAAGCTCTTCTCCCTCACAAGGAGACGCATACGTTAAGCGGCGTGAGGGCTGTGCTGGCCACGCGTCGTGAGGAGTGGGCCAACGCCCAAAATCGGTGCCCTGAAGCAACAGGACATTCCTCGAAACGGACTACTTGGATAAGGTAGACGTAAGTGCCGCCTCGGCACGGGGACGCGGGAACCTGCATCTGAATGGTTCGTCTGCGTCGCCAGAACGCTGCTCGCCGCATCGTGCCCGGGACCGTCCGGTGCCTACGGTGGTGAGAGTAGCCCTCAAGCATTGCTTCGCTGTTCCCTCTGGCCCGATACCCGCCACGGAACGCAGGCAAAAAAGTCGGTCCCACGGCACGTTCTTGCCTTGGAACCGCATGGGGCGGACCCGATCCGCAACCATCCCTGAATCGACAGGGACCCATCCTGGATGCGCGTTCCCAGCCCCTGAAAAGGCTCGGTTCGCACCGTCATCCATAGGTATCTGCCGTACACGACGCGGGGGCGCGTTTGTGACCTGCGGCAGCCGCCAGAACCCCTTCTGCGTCCCGAAACCTAGTTCGGAACGCGGCGGAGCCCCACCGCTCCGCCAGACCCTCGAACGGAGAGACCGCTTGTCCGCTCGATCCGTCTGGACGTTCATAACAAGGAGCGCCGTATCACGCGCTCCGATCTCTCGGCAAGACGACGTGCTTGCCCGTGTTGCCGCGAGATCGGAGCGCGCGAGGCCCCCATTCGCCCTCCCGCCAGAGGGGCCGCCAGCGCTCACCTTCTTTCGCAGGCTCAAGAAAACAGGAGAACGACCATGACAACGTCCGCCCCGTCCACGCCCGCCGCCGAAACGTCCGTCACCCTGACCCACAACGAGGCCCTCGCCGAGTTGCGGGCTCAGAAGGGCCGGTACGGCCTCGCGAGCGCGCGTGCCGCCGCGACCGTGATGTTCGTCGAAGGGAAGGAGGCCATCAACCCGGCCTTCACCTTCGAGTCCGAGGATGCGCGGGCCAAGCGCGCCTGGGAGAACATCATCCGCCTCAAGACCGCGCTCACGGTCGCCAACGCGCGTCGGCAGATCGACTGGGAGGGACGTAAGCTCCCCCTGGCCGAGGGCGTGATCCGGCAGAAGGAGCTCGAGGGCGAGATCGCCCGGCTCAAGAACCTGCGGATCCACGAGCACGACGAGACGCTGACGCGCCAGCGCCGCACCGGCACAGAGTACGAGGAGGTCGAGGTGGTCACCAAGCACCGCTCGCGCCTCACCGAACGCCAACGCACGGACGCGGTGGAGGCCCTCGAGGCCCGGCGCCGGTCGTTGGCCGCGGCGATCAACCGCGTCAACAACCGCTCCAGCGTGACGGTGAAGCTCCTCCCCGAGTGAGCGCCCGTCGCGGCCTGCGGGCCACCTCCTTCGGCCCCCTCCCGAACGCCACGGCGTGAGGGAGGGGCGCCGGTCCCGGACGAGAGGTCGGCTCCCCGTTGCTGGGTCTCCGGACGGCGCTTCGGCGCCCGACGCAGGCTTCCGGCAGCGGACCCCCTAATTCACCTTCTAGGTGAAGAAGCCGAGCCTACGGTGCGCAAAAACGCACCGACCGCTCAAGACTCCCGGCTCCGATCCCTGGCCTTCAGCCGCTAGCGTTCAGCCCACCTGAGCCCTAAGCCCTGAGCCTTGAGACCTTAGCGCTGAGCCCTGAGACCTTGTTGTGGCCACCTCTCCCGCGGACACTCCCCGACCACCTGGTTGGGGCTTTTTTATTCGTCAAAAAGACAAGATTCCACAAAATCGTCTTCGAGAGCGTTCTTTCACAGAAACATCAAGAGAACAGAAAACCTGATCCTTGACAGAAAGACCCGTTTCGGGGAGACTCGGCGAACGGAGCAAGCCATGGCGCATCCTTCACAGCTACCGGCACGATATTGGCACAAGAACTTCCCCAGGCCAGAAGGGCCACCTCTCTTCGGCCTCAGCTTCGGACAATCGCGCCCCGACCCCCATCGGCTACATGATGCCACCTGGTACAACGGCCACGGCGAACACCTCGGCACCGGCGACCTCGACGCCGCCGACATCGAACGCATCAAGACAGAGATCCCCGAAGGCAGCTATTTCATCGTCCGCCGAGCAGATACCCGCCTCCCCTCCGAGACCCGCCCGATCGGCCTCGAAGGCCTCCTCGCCAGCGCGGAGCTCCTCATCACAAAGGACCACGCCTGGTGGATCCTCTTCCACCCGCGACCGACCCCCCTCATGACCCGCGGCATCACGCTCCCGGTCATCACGTTCGGGGAAGCGTGGGAACGGCTACGCCCGCTGGAAAAAGCAGAAGATCCAGACCCTTGAGAACGCTCAAGGGATTTTTTATGGACTTGGGTCGCTCGATGACCGAACTGGATTACTTCGGCGCGCCGGTCGCGATCGACACGCCTTCGTCAGGCGCTCCTCGCAATAACGTAGGAGTGATGTCCGAGTTCTCTTTTTTATCTTTCTTCTTCCTTTCCCTTCGCCCTGTAGGTCCGTCCGGCAGGAGCCCTTCTTGTGCGTCGCGCGCTCAGGAAGGACGCAAAGATGAGCCCCATCCACAGAGCGGCCTGCATCGCGGCACGCAAAAGAGCCCTGCCGCCCGGGGGACCGGCCCTCCCTCCCGGAAAAGAGCAGGCCGTGGGGCGCAGCCCCACCCCACCCCCTCCGCCGGGAGGCAGCGTTATTTCATCGCCAGCTGATAGATCTCCTGGATCTTCTCCAGGTGAACCTGCCACGTCCGTGAGTTCTGCACAAAAGCGCGTCCATAGCGCCCCATCTCCTCCCGCCGCGCCGCGGATGCCTGCCTAAACGCAATAAGCGCTCGCATCCACGCCTCCGGATCGTCTGGATCGACAAGCCACCCGCTCTTCCCATCTTCGACAAGCTCCGGATTCCCCCCAACATTGGAAGCCAAACACGGCAACCCTGCTGCCAATCCCTCAAGGAGGGTGCCGGAGGCATTCTCATACATCCGCGTGGGTAACACGACGGCTTCTGCTTTTGTACGAATTTCCGCTAGCTCTGTCGGGGATTTAAACGGCAAGAAATGCACATGGGACGCCCCGAGTTCGGCGACGAGTCGCTTGAGACGCATCTCCTCCGGCCCCTTCCCCACGATCCAAATCGGCACATCCGGGACGCGCGCGGCCCCACGCAAGAACACGTCCAGGCCTTTCTCCTGGGAAAGTCTTCCGGCGTACAACACATACCCTCCACCACGCGTCGCCGGTTGCGCGGGAACAGTCGTCGGATTCGGAACACGCATCAACTTCCCCGCCGGCTCGCCCCAGGCGATCATCTTCTCCTGCATGAACGTCGACGGGCACAGAAAGACGCGCACCGTCTTCTCGTAGGCGGCGGTCATCTTCGTGAACTGCATCTCGAAGGCACCGAGAAGGTTGGGAGCGAATTTCGCGCTAAAACAGTGGTGGCGGATCGCTTGCGTATAATCTCCCGTCTGACACCGCTCACATGGTGACCCTTCCGTAAACATCTTGTAATTTGGACACGCCAGCTTGTAATCATGCAGTGTCTGCACGCACGGTAGCTTGCGCGCGCGAATTTCTGCCAGGAGCGACGTCGAAAGGTGGTGGTATAGGTTATGCAAATGGATCACGTCCGGCCTCACCACCTCAAGCATGGTCGCAAACCGGCGTCGCGCCTCACGGTTCCAGATGAACGAGAGAGCCTTCGTTGCCGTCGTCAGCAGCGACCCCTTCCCGACCTCCTGCGCGACCCCGTCGAACGAGTCATACGCATGATACGTCGGCGACCAGCTGTCATCCGGATGGGGACGCGTGCCCGGCTTCTTCGTCGCGAACACGTGGACCTCGTGACCCTGTTGGTGCTGGCGTTCCATGAGCTCATGCAGATAGACCTCCGCCCCACCATGAAAATCAAAGAACTTATTGACGTGGAGAATGCGCATAAGGGACAACGGATTGGTAACAGGCGACGTAGGCGTCGATCATGGATTCAAGCGAACCGACCCGACAGGCATCCTCATAGGCGTTCCAGGCCTGCGCCTGCATCGTTTCGGGATCGTGGAGGGCAAGTTGCAGGGCCTCGGTCCAGGCCGCGAGATCATCGCCAACAAAGGTCGCGGAGGCTTCGCCCAACCATTCGCGGAAGGCGGGACGATCACTCAAGAGGAGCGGCACGCCCGACGCGGCAGCCTCGAGGACGGCGATCCCTTGCCCTTCCCACGCGGACGGGAAGGCGAACAGGTCGGCACGCTGCAGGAAGGGACGTACATCTCCCACCGCCCCCCGAAACGAGACGCGGCCACGAATGCCGAGCGTCTCCGCCAGGGCCTCCAACGAAGCATGCAACGGCCCATCGCCCAAGATCTCCAAGCGCCAAGGCGCGTGGATCGGGGCCAGCGCACGCAAGAGCCACTCCTGTCGCTTTTGCGGAACGAGACGCCCGATCGTGAGGACGAATGGCGTATCGCCATACGTGAGGCGAGTCTTGGGCGTAAACCGGGCGAGCTCGATCCCGTTCGGTATGACGCGAAGAAGCTCTGAACACACCCCTTTCGCGATCCAGAAGGCCTTCACGGCCTCGGAAACACAGGCGACGGCATGCGCCCGATTCCAGGTCCACACCCGCAAACGACGCTTCCACCAGGCGTCATCACGGTCATCATTATGGCACGTAGAGACCCACGAAAAGCCACGCCGTCTTGCGGGCCAGCCGAGCCAATGATCCGCCCCAAGATGCGTATGAACGATCGTATCGCTCGGCAATGAGACCAGGACCCGTTGCGCGAAGGCCCGCGTCTGGCGACGGTCCGCCGTTTCCGGACCGATTTCGAGGTCGATCCCCGCAGCGCGGATGTCCGCTTCCATCGGTCCGCCTCCTCCTAACGCAACGATCCGTGGAATGAATCCCCGCTTCGGCAACCGGCGCGCGAGGTCGACAACCATGCGTTCGGCCCCGCCACGGCCGAGATTCCAAAGCGCAAGCAGGACGTGCCTAGACATATCGAGAGCGGCGACACAGCGCCATGGCGGCAAAAAACAACCCGATCGGCAACCACAATTTCGCCGACCAGTACGTCGTATTAAATAATTGATACGTCCAGGCCCCCAACACACCGATGGCCGCAAAGACGAGGCCTTGCCCGATCCGATGGCGCCAACCGATCCGCGCGATCGTGTGCCAGGCCAAATGGGCGATCACGGCCGCGACGAGCAAATAGGCAACCGTCCCGACGAGGCCCGTCTCCGCCAAGAGCTTTTGGAAAACGCCATGCGCATCCATTGCCCCACCGAAGAGCAAGCGGTACCCCCATGTCCCGGCCACCTGGTTCGTGAACTGTCCTGCCCCAACCCCAACCAGCGGATGCGCCAAAAATGCCCGCCAAGCGATCCCCGTCAGCATCGCACGCGCATCGGTCGAGGTTGCGACTTCGGCTCGCAAGGAAAACCATGCCATGTATCCCGCGAACGGCGCGACGATAACCCACCCAAGGCGCGTGAACCAAGCCCAGAGTTTCGCGAGCCGTGCGCGCCAAACCGTCACACCCGCGACGAGCAACTGCACAAAAACCACGATCCACGCCGAACGCGCGAACGTGAGCAGCGCGACCGCTAGGCATAAAACCGCCGCCACCTGAGACCACCGACGCACCTTCGTGAGATGCGTCCACCGTCCCAATGCCAAAGCAAACGGCGCCGCCACGACCAACCATTCCGCCAGGACATTATGGTTCATTCCGATCGGGTACACACCAAAAATCGGCAGGGGCCGGGCGCGTTGCAAAGCTAAAATCGATCCACCCGCATCCACGAAAAGCGAGAAGAGCCCTTGGATGGCAAAGAGGCTCGCCCCAAAGATAAATAATCCAAATGATCGCCGTACATCCTCCCATCGCCGCAACAATAATACCGGCAATGCCACGAACGCGAGATACGAAAACGCGACCGGTCGCAACGTGAATTTCATGACACCGACCGCATCGGGTCGCGCGGTCGAGAGTGCGCTCGCCGCATGCGCAAGCACGAGCACCCCATAGCTCCACACAAAGGGCAGACGACGCCAGGCCGCCCTAAACGTCTCATGCCGCAAGACCCAGATGAACACCGAAACCATCCCAAAAACCGCTGCGATATCTGCCAGCGGGACGTCGATCGACCCCCCGAATAACCGATCCGCCGAACCGTTCCGGCTCAACCGAAACGAGAAGAGCCAACCGATGAGCGGCGCGCACGCCATAGCCGCCGTCCCGACAACGAGCGGAAGGCGCCAACACGCAAGCGCCACGAACACCGCCCCCAGAGCAAGAACAATGAACGGAAAGACGTCAAAAACGAGACCGGCGCCGACAAGCGCGCAAAGAACTGGCAGGAACAAAACGGCCGGGCGCCGCAACATGCCCCCAGCGTATCACGCAGACAAAAAAAGAAGAACGGCCGCCGCGATGGAATCTCCATCGGAGGCGGCCGTCAGGGACGGTTCAGGGCGGGGCGGGGACCGTACAGGGCGACTCGTCGATACGGCCGTCGCAGTTGTCGTCGACCAGGTTGGCGCAGAGCTCGACAGGTCCCGCGGTCCCACCCACGGCGGAGCACTGCACCTGCCCATTCAGGCAGATCATCATCCCGGCCCGGCGGCAGGCCCCAACCCCGCGAGCACAAGGATCAGGCGTGAAGCCCAGGTTCCCGCAGCACCCCTGGTTGAGCCGGCCGTCGCAGTCGTCATCGAACGCGTTGCCGCAGGTCTCGACGGACTGGGGACGAACCTCCCCCACGCACGCACCCCACTGTCCAGCGACGCACGACTGGGTCCCGCGCCGGCAGATGGCCGTCATCCCGTGTCCGAGCGTCTCGGGAACCCCGCCGTAGCAGGAGCGAGAGGAGATGGCATCGTCGATCAGGCCGTTGCAGTCGTTGTCGATCCCATCGCACGCCTCAGGCATCGGGATGCCCGACGGCGGCGAGACGCAGCGGCGCCAACCCGTGAGGACATCACAGCGCCACGTTCCCATCCGCAGGCAGGCCCCCGCGTAGTTGCTGCACGGCGACCCCTCCGGATTGCGATCCATCGGGCAGGCGTAGGCCGACACCGTGACGTCGGCCGCCGCTTCCACGTCCACGGCCGCATCGCGAGACACGTCACGCGCGGGAACGTCCGAGTCGGCAGCATCCGGGCGGTCGACGAGAGGCACCTCGGAGATGGCATCCGCGACCGCAGCCTCCTCCGCCACGTCCGCCGCGGCGTCGAGGACGGTAACCGGCGTGCAGGGCGCACCCGGACGGTAGACGCAGTCCCAGATCCCGGCAGAGCACAGCAGGAACGTCTCGCGACACCGACCGCAGCTAGCGTTGGGAATGACCGACACTTCGTCGAGTCTACACGGATCCCCCACATTGGGACGCCCCGGATCCCGGAGCGGCGGCAGGCTGGTCTGATTCTCGAGGGCACAGGCCCCCATGAGGACGAACGGGGCCAGCAGGCCCAACAGAGACTGGCGCATGGCGCCCTCCTTCGAAGATGAGGCGACTCGCCTCGTTTTTGGCCAACGTTGGCAGGTTTTTTGAAAACGGAACGCTCGCGTCGGAGAGTCCGCGCGAATACCTGATCCTGATACAAAATGGGGCTTTTGTCAAGCCCCGACGGCAGGCCTAGCTTGGCGGGACCGGCTGCTTATAGCGCTTCCAGTACCCCCATCCGAAAAAACCCACTAACAGAGCCAAAATCGCGATCGTGAGGAAGGTCCGCCAACCGAGACCGCCTGCGGCAAACGCCTCCAAAACATCGAATCCGAGATACCCGGTCAGCAGCACCAGGAATCCACGCACGAGGTTTCCGCTCAAGGTCGCCAGAAAAAAGACCTTCCGATTCACCTTAAGGATCCCACACATCACGGAAACAGGTACGCTCGGCAGAACCGGGAGGCAGCGGATCACGAACAGGGAGACGAACTCCCGTGCCCCGCTACGGTTAAGGTGCTTGGCGATAGCATCGATCCCCCCTTGGGTGATACCGAGGTACTTACCAAACCGCAGGATCAGCTTATCCTCCAATACGCCCGCCAGGAGAAAATAGATCATCGTCGCCAGCGTCTTCACGATGGCGGCCAAGATCGCTAACCCAAAGAGTCCGATCAGGGGCAGCCGCTGGGCCTGAGCGAGGGTCCCCGCCGTGATCAGGACCGCCTGCGACGGGATGGGTGAGATAACCTCCTCGATCACTTCCCCAATGGCAAGATACGCCGGAAGAGGGACATGGGAAGCGAGACCAACCATCCATTGCTCGATAGCGACAATCCAAGGCATGCCCCTGGTTATAGCACGGACCCCTCGCTCCTGGCGAGAAACAGCGGACTTGCCAAGGATTTGGCCGTTTGCTAGGATCCCCCCGCCCGTACAACCAACGTTTTGGGTCGGTGGTGTAGCCCGGTTAACACGTCTCCCTGTCACGGAGAAGACCGAGGGTTCGAATCCCTTCCGACCCGCCAACAAAATACCTGCTTACAGAGCAGGTATTTTGTTGAACTCCCCCGTTTACCCTTCAAGATTAAGCGGCGGAAAGGCCGTCTCACGCTTCTGGGGAATCGTCGAGAGGTATAGTTCCTCAACTTTTTCGCGTGCCCAGGGCGTTTTCCTCAGAAACACAAGACTCGAGGAGATCGTCGG
>JACCDN010077459.1_pt1 | contig 47814 bp, 46 predicted proteins | sample 7441691 | NCBI WGS metagenome assembly JACCDN01 (sample SAMN15323439, study PRJNA562643) | freshwater metagenome | isolation source: river surface water | place: USA:Blue River Watershed | collected 2017-08-16 | reverse complement strand
GCCCGCATGGCCGATACCAACAAGGATAACGCAATCTCACGCGATGAGTTCTTGGCCGCCCACGGCAAGCACTTCGAGATGATGGATGCCAACAAGGACGGTACCGTCACCGCCGCAGAACGGCAGGGCGCCCGCGCCAAGATGCGCGAACACATGAAGGCCATGCGCAGCGCCGGCAACAAGGCCGGTCACGAAGGTCACGAAGGCCACTGATACCGGCCAATGGATGCTGCATCCGCCACCCGGCTGCTGCTTGTCGATGACGAGCCAGCCCTGCGTGAGCCCCTGGCCGAGTACCTCTCGCGCCAGGGGTTTGCAGTGGTTCAGGCGGCCAGTGCCGCCGAGGCTCGCAGCCGCCTGCGCGAAGGCCGGCCGGACCTCGTCCTGCTTGATATCATGATGCCGGGCGAGGACGGGCTTTCGCTCTGCCGCCACATTGGCGAAGCGCTGGCACTCCCCGTGATCCTGCTCACCGCCAAGGGCGAAGCGACCGACCGGATCGTCGGCCTTGAGATCGGTGCAGACGATTACGTGGTCAAACCCTTCGAGCCGCGCGAACTGGTCGCCCGCATTCGCTCGGTCCTGCGCCGCACCGCGCGGGGCGGACCAGCACAGATCGAGGACGATCTGTTCGAATTCGAGGGTTGGCACCTTGATCCGCTCAAGCGCAAGCTGACCGCACCAGACGGAGCCATGGTCTCGATCTCTTCGGTCGAATTTCGGCTGCTACTCGCCTTCCTGGAAAACCCGCGCCAGGTCCTGGATCGTGACCGGCTGCTTGATCTTGTCCAGGGGCGCGAGGCGCACCTGTTTGATCGGGCGGTCGATAACCAGGTCAGCCGCCTGCGCCGCAAGATCGAGGCCGACAGCCGCAACCCTACCCTGATCCAAACGGTCTGGGGTGGCGGCTACATGCTCGCCGCCGAAGTGCGCCGCGTCCGGGGCAACGCCTGATGCGCCTGTGGCCGCGCAGCCTGCAAGGGCAACTGCTGCTCGCCGTGGCCATGGCGCTGCTGCTGGGCCAGGCAATCAACGCCATGCTGCTCTATCGCGCCCAGGCCGAACGGCGCGAGGCGGCCTTGATGCACACCGTTGCTTTCCGGCTTTATGGCGCATTGCGTGACGATGACGAGGCAGTCCCACGCCGTTTCCGCCGTCCGCCGCGCGAGGCAATGGCCCATGCCCTGCCCGGCGCGCGCGAACCCGCCGCGCCCGCAATCCTGCCCGATGATCAGCGCCTGGCTGAACAGGAAGCCACACTGCGCGCCATCCTGGCCAATCAGGGCGTGGACCTGGCATCGGTACAGGTCCTGAAACGCGCGGTTGGCACCGATCCGGTGGCGCAGCGCCGGCTTGAGCGGCGGTTACGCCGGGGTGAGATGGACCGGTTGCCCGAAAGCGTGATCGTCGCCGCGGTGCGCCGCGACGCCACCGGTCCATGGGCCGTCGCCCGGGTGCTAGTTCCGCCCCCGCCGGCACGGCCTCTGCTTGGCCTGCTGCTCCAGACGCTGGTGATCTATGCCTTGCTCGTCGGCGCCATTGCGCTGATCCTGAAACGGCTGACCCAACCGCTCAAGGCCCTGACCCGCCGGGTAGAACACTTTGCCGCGACCCGCGACGCCAGCAATCCCATGCCGCCGGCCGGTCCGGCAGACGTCCAGCAACTCATCGCGGCGCACAACGCACTCGAAGCCCGGATTGCCGGGCTGCTGGATGAAAAGGATGTGATGCTGGGCGCGATCGGACATGACCTCAAGACCCCGCTGGCTGCGCTGCGGGTGCGGATTGAATCGGTCGAAGACGCCGAGCAGCGCACCCGCATGGCCGCGACGATCGAGGATATTGCCCGCATTCTGGATGATATCCTCTCGCTTGCTCGCGTCGGCCGTCCCGGTGATCCACTGGAAGTGACCGACCTTACAGCGCTTGTTGCCCAGGTGGTCGAAGAGTTCGAAGACATGGGTGAGGCGGTCCTCTACCCCGGTGCGGAGCGCATCACCTTGCCGCTGCGCCCAACCCTGCTGCGGCGGGCTCTGCGCAACCTGATCAGCAACGCGTTGCGCCACGGCGGCGGCAAGGCCAAAGTCAGCCTGGCGCGTCAGCCGCAGAGTATCTCTGTAACCATCGACGACGACGGCCCAGGTATCCCGCATGACGAGATCGAACGGATGCTTGAGCCGTTCGCGCGGGGCGAGCCATCGCGCAATCGCAGCACCGGCGGTGCGGGACTTGGCCTCACGCTTGCCCATGCTATTGCCGAGCAACACGGCGGGAGCCTGAAGCTAACAAACCGGGCAGGAGGCGGACTATCCGCTACGCTTACGTTCCCGCTGTCGTGATCTTCACACGTGCCGCCGCGGCGTGGCCTGTTGTGCTTGCGGATGGTCTGTTCGCCGGCTGGAACACCGCAGTACGCCGCCTCTAACGCAACAACCCGCCAAGCAGCCCGCGTGCGAACCGGCCCAGCATGGCGCCGCCCAACGCCGTCCCGATTGCTCCGGCGGCGGCGGAGGCCGCAGAAGCAACCGGCGATCCGGCCGCCTTGCGACCCGTTAGCTGCCGCGCCACCATCGTCCCGGCCGATGCCGCCGCGGCACCAAAAGCCGCCTTGCCCGCCTTTTCCCACATCGAGGTGGTCTTGCGCGGCTGGGCGCGCTGGGCGTCCTCGCCCTGCTGCTCCACCACCTGCGCGGCCGCAGCGGCGTCAGCCGACTTCTGAAGCAGGACCTCCTCGGCGCTCTCGCGGTCGACCGCGGTATCGTACTTGCCGTCATAGGGGCTGATCGACTGGATGATCGCCCGCTCCTTGGGGCTGACCGGCCCCAGCCGCGAGCGGGGAGGCGCGATCAGGGTGCGCTGGACAACCGTGGGCGCGCCCCCGTCATCCAGCGTCGAGACCAGCGCCTCACCCACCTTGAGCTCGGTGATTGCGGTTTCGACATCGAGATCGGGATTGATCCGGAAAGTCTCCGCCGCGGCCCGGATCGCCTTCTGGTCGCGCGGGGTGAAAGCGCGCAGGGCATGCTGAACCCGATTGCCAAGCTGGCCGGCGATCTTTTCCGGGATGTCGATCGGGTTCTGGGTGATGAAATAGACGCCAACGCCCTTGGAACGGATCAGGCGTACTACTTGTTCGATCTTGTCGAACAGGGCCTGGGGGGCATCTTCGAACAGCAGGTGGGCCTCATCAAAGAAGAACACCAGCCTGGGCTTTTCGGGGTCTCCCACTTCGGGTAGGGCCTCGAACAGTTCGGACAGCAGATAGAGCAGGAACGTGGCATAAAGCTTGGGGCTTTGCATCAGCCTCTCGGCGGCGAGCACATTGATCACGCCCTTTCCGCTTTCATCGACCCGGATGAAATCGTTGATCTCGAACGCGGGTTCGCCAAAGAACTTGTCGGCACCCTGGCTTTCAAAAGCAAGCAGCTGCCGCTGGATCGTGCCGACCGAGGCCTTGGAAATGTTGCCATAGGTTGTGGCCAGTTCGCTGGCCCGCTCGGCACAGGCGATCAGCGTCTGTTGCAGGTCATCGAAGTCGAGCAGCAGCAAACCGTTGTCATCGGCCCATTTGAAAGCAACGGTCAGCACACCTTCCTGCGTCTCGTTCAGGCCCATCAGCCGGCTCAGCAGCAGCGGGCCCATTTCCGAAATCGTGGTGCGGATTGGGTGGCCCTGCTCACCATAAAGGTCCCAGAACACCGCCGGATTGTCGCGATAGGCATAGTCGGTAATGCCCAGCTCTGCAGCGCGGCTTTCCAGCGCATCGGCGTGCTTGAAATCGTGGCTTCCGGCCATGGCGATGCCGGCCAGGTCCCCCTTCACGTCGGCCATGAACACCGGCACCCCGGCGGCAGAAAACTGTTCGGCAATGGTCTGGAGCGTAACGGTCTTGCCGGTGCCGGTTGCTCCGGCAATCAACCCGTGGCGGTTGGCCCGGCCCAGCCGCAGCACCTGACGCTCCCCATTGGCGCCAAGGCCGAGAAAAATCTCGCTCATGTCATGCTCCTGAAACTGCGACTCGGATCCAGATAGAACTACGTAGCTTTTTGGGCGAGTAGGATTTTGCATGGACGGACGGTCCTCGTTAGAAGCTCTGGTGCATGAATGGCCCTTTTATCCTGCTAGACGATGCCCGGCCCGAAGGGGCCAGTCCGGCCCGTCTCTATCGCGATCCCGTTGAAATCGTGGTGGCGCGGCGGGCGGAAGACGTTGTCCCTGCCCTGGCCCGGATCGAAGCGCTGCGTGCACGCGGCCATCACCTGGCCGGCTACCTGGCCTATGAGGCCGGGCTTGCGCTGGAAACGCGGCTGGAGCAGCTCGCGGCGGCGCGCACCGGCGCTAATGGCCCGCTCGTGTGGTTCGGTGCCTTTACCGGCTTCACCGAGATTGCCGCCGATGCCGTGCCGGCCTGGCTGGCCGACAATGGCGCAAGCAGTTCGGCACGAATTGGCCCGCTGGATCCGGCGATCAGCGCCGGGGCCTATGGCAAGACCTTTGCCGCCCTGCAGGAAGCGATTGCCGCAGGCGACATCTACCAGGCCAACCTGACCTTTCCGCTGAAAGGCAGCTGGCGGGGTGATCCGCTCGCGATCTATGCCGCGCTGCGCCCGGCGGCAGGTGCGGGCTATGGCGGCGTGGTGTTTGACGGGTCGCACTGGCTGCTAAGCTTTTCGCCCGAACTGTTCTTTGCCGAGCAGGACGGGGCAGCCACGGTCAAACCAATGAAGGGCACGCGCCCGCGGGGGCGGGATGCGACTGAAGATGCCGCGCTGGCTGCCGCGCTTGCCACTTCGGTGAAGGATCGGGCCGAGAACCTGATGATCGTTGACCTCCTGCGCAACGATCTGAGCCGGGTGGCCGAGCCCGGGAGCGTGCGGGTAGACAGGCCCTTCGCGGTCGAGAGCTATCCGACCGTCCACCAGATGGTGACCACGGTCCGCGCGCGGCTGCAACCCGGCAAGGGCGCGGCTGATATGGTCCGTGCGCTGTTCCCCTGCGGCTCGATCACCGGCGCACCCAAGATCCGGGCGATGGAACTGATCAACAGTACTGAGCGCGATCCACGCGGCCCTTATTGCGGCGCAATCGGGCGGATCGACGCGCCAAAGGCGGATGGGACTTCCGATGCGGCCTTCAATGTGGCAATCCGCACTCTGCGGCTTACCCCGGCGGAGAATAACCAGGGGACAGCAGTGTTGGGGGTGGGATCGGCGATCGTTGCCGATTCCGAGGCTCTGCCCGAATGGCGAGAGAGCCTGGTCAAGGGAGGTTTCGTGCGCAGTTCCGCTTGCCAGCCATCGGCTGCCGGGTTCGATCTGATCGAAACCATGGCCTTTACGCCCGACGGCGGAATTCCGCTGCTGGAGTTCCATCTGGAGCGGATCAAGGCCAGCGCCGCGGAACTGGGCTTTGCCTTTGATCGCCATGCCGTACGCAATGCGATCCAGGCGCTGTGCTTTGAGGCCGATGCGCCATCGCGGGTGCGCTTGATGGCGGCGCGCAGCGGGGCCTATGCGCTGGAAATCGGGGCAATGCCCGCGCCTCTTCCCGCTCCCGCGCAGGTGGCGGTGATGCACTTGCCGGTAGATGCCGGGGACTGGCGCCTGCGCCATAAGACCAACGACCGCGAATTCTATGACGCCGGGCTGCGCGCCGCACGCGCGGCCGGTGCCGACGAAGCCCTGTTCCTGCGCGACGACGGGCTGGTGACCGAGGGCTGCATCACCAACCTGTTTGTCGAACGCGATGGCCGCTTACTGACACCGCCGGCGCGGCTGGGGCTACTGCAAGGCGTGCTGCGCCGCTCGCTGCTCGAATCCGGGCAGGCGGTTGAGGCCGAACTCACGCTCGACCACCTCAAGGATGGTTTCCTGATCGGCAATGCGTTGCGCGGGCTGGTTGCGGCGCAGCTGCTGCCGTGATTTCAGCCGCACTCGCCCGGATCGCCGCGTCGCAGACGACGGCCATGACCGATCGCGCTGCTGCACTGCGCGCGGAAGGGCGTGACATCATTTCGCTGTCGGTCGGTGAACCCGATTTCGCCATGCCGGCCCATGTTGCTGGGGCAGTGCGTGCCGCACTGGACGCAGGCGAGACCAAGTACACGCCAGTGGCCGGCACGGCCCGGCTGCGCGCGGCAGCGGCGCTGCATTTTGCGCGCGACCTGGGCCTGGCAACCACACCGGAGCGCGTGGTGGTCAGCGCCGGCGGCAAGCAGGCGATCTTCCATGCCCTGCTGGCCACGCTCAATCCCGGTGATGAAGTGCTGATCCCCGCACCGTGGTGGGTTAGCTATCCCGAGATTGCCCGCTTTGCCGGGGCCGAGGTTGTGCCGCTCAAGACCACGGCGATCGGCGGGTTCCGGATCACTGCCGAACAGCTCGAAGCCGCGATCACCCCGCGCACCCGCTGGCTGCTGCTCAACAGCCCCGGCAACCCGACCGGCGCAGTCTATTCGGCTGCAGACCTGCAAGCGCTGGGCGCGGTTCTCGCGCGCCACCCCCAGGTGCTGGTGATGAGCGACGATATCTATGCTCCGCTGCGATACGGCTCTGGCGGCCACGCCACCCTGGCCGTCGCCTGCCCGGACCTGGCGGAGCGGGTGCTGACAATCTCTGGCGTATCGAAGAGCCACGCCATGACCGGCCTGCGGATCGGCGTCGCGACGGGCCCTCTCTGGCTGGTCGAGGCGATGGCCCGTCTGCAGTCACACTCCTCGGGCAATCCGGCCTCGCTCAGCCAGGCCGCGGCAGTGGCCGCGCTGGAAGGGCCGCAGGATTTTCTGGCTGATTGGCGCGAGCGGTTCCGTGCTCGGCGCGATCTTTGCGTTTCGGCGATCAATGCCGTACCGGGCCTTTCGACCCCGATCCCCGAGGGGGCGTTCTACTGCATGGTTGATGCCGCGCCGCTGCAAGAGCGCTTTGCGGATGACCAGGCACTCTGCCTCCATCTGCTGGAGCATGGTGTCGCCGTGGTGGCCGCTTCGGCCTTTGGCGGGGACTTTGGCTTCCGGATCAGCTTCGCAACTGACGAGGATCGATTGACGGAAGCGCTGCGGCGCATTGCAAAGGCGCTGACATGAATTCCATTCCGGTCCTGTTCGAGGACGGCGAGGCCCTGATCATCGACAAGCCGGCTGGCCTGCCGATTGAGCGTCCGCGTGCAGGCGGCCCCTGCCTGGAAGACCGCGCCAGCGAATTGCGGCTGGGCTTTGCCCGTTCGCCCGTGCCGGTCCACCGGCTTGATACCGATACGTCCGGCTGCCTGCTGTTTGCCCGCAACCCCAAGGCGCTGAAACGCTTCAATGCCGCCTTCGAGGCACGCGAAGTGGCAAAGGTCTACCTCGGCGTGGTTGCCGGACCGGTTGAAGGCGATGAAGGCACGATCGAGCTGGCCCTCACCAAGATCAGCAGTGCCGAAAAGGGCTGGCGGATGATCCCGGCGAAGAAGGGCAAGCCTTCGGTCACGCACTGGCGCAAACTGGCTGAGCGCGACGGGGTGACGCTGGTAGAATTCCGCCCCGAAACCGGCCGTACGCATCAGATCCGTGTTCACGCCCTAGCGGGGCTTGGCGCAGCGCTGCTCGGCGATCCCGTTTACGGGGCCGGGCCGGTGCCCGGCGCAAAACGCACCATGCTCCACGCCGCCGAACTGACTGTCCCGCGTGAGGGCAAGTCGCCGGTCCACGCCAAGGCACCGCTGCCGGCCGATTTCGCCGCATTGGGGTTCAGCGATGGCTGACCTGATCGACCGGGCGTTGGCGCTGGTGAGCGAGAGCTTCATCGCCGCGGCCGGACCGGGCGGGCAGAACGTCAACAAGGTTGCCACTGCAGTCCAACTGCGGCTTGATGTCTATGCCCTGCGGCTGGAACCGGCAGTGTTCCACCGTTTCAGGCAGCTCGCCGGATCGCGGATGACTGCCAAGGGCGAACTGGTGCTCACCGCGCGCCGCTTTCGCACCCAGGAAGCCAACCGCGCCGATGCCCGCGAACGCCTGGCCGAACTGCTGACCGAGGCGCAGAAACTGCCCGAAAAGCGGGCTAAGAGCCGCCTCAACCGCGTCGGCAAGACCGAGCGGCTGGCTGGAAAAAAGCGGCGCGGCGCGATCAAGGCCGGGCGCGGCCGGGTTTCGTTTGACTGATTAGCGCGGCGCGGCGGCTGACGGCTGGGTCGATGCAGCCGGGCTGGCCGGGAGACGCCGCGCTTCAAGCATCTGCGCGGCTTCGTCTAGCGCCTTAGCCTCACTTGCGCTGACCCCGCCCCGACCGGCGTCATCGCCGGCCTTGCCGCAACCGGCAAGCGCCAGCGCGGCAAGCGTCGTCAGCAGCGCAGCCTTACCCAAGGCTTACTTCTTCGCCGGCGGCGGGCCATCGCCAGCCGAAACGCCAGTGGCCGGAGCTGCCGGGGTCGCCCCGGTGGAGGCAGCGTCGGTCGCTGCATCTGTTGCCGTGCCGGTTTCGGTAGCCGCCGCATCGGCTGCCGGGGTCGCCGCCGCATCGATTCCACCAACCGCTTCTTCCGCCGGCATTTCGACGTTGTCGGGCGAAGCCGCTTCGTTCGCGCTATCGGAGCTGCCACAGGCAGCAAGCGCAAAGCTGGCGGAAACGAGGGTGGCGAAAGCGATCTTCTTCATGGACAATCTCTCTGCAGCAGCTTGGGGCAAAGCATTGCGAACCCTTGGTCCTTTTACCCTTCCGCAGGCGCGATGCCAACCGCGCAAGGGCATCGTTCCACCGCTGCGAATGCGCGGTTGATAAGATATAAAGATTTCTTTATATGACCTCCAAGATGAAGATCGATCCCACTTTGCGCGCCCTGGCGGACCCCACCCGGCTGCGGATCATGCGGCTGCTGGCCCATATGGAACTGGCCGTGGGCGAATTGGCACAGGTTCTGGGCCAAAGCCAGCCGCGCGTATCACGACATGTGCGAATTCTCTGCGATGCTGATCTGGCCGAACGGCGCAAGGAGGGATCCTGGGTCTTCCTGCGCAGCGCGATAGGCGAAGATCGCGCGCCGCCCTTGGGCGCCGCCGCAGCCCGCCTGCTGGCCGTGGCCGAAGAAGGCGATGCCGCCTTTGCCGCCCGCTGCCAGGAAGATCGCCGCCACCTGGCCGCAATCCGTGCCGCGCGCGAGAGCAGCGCCGCCAGCTACTTTGCCCGCCACGCGGCAGAGTGGGACACCTTGCGCAGCCTGCATTCGCCCGACGGACCGGTTGAGGCTGCGCTGGATGCTGCGCTGGGCACCGGCTCGCTCGGCCGCCTGCTCGATATCGGCACCGGCACTGGCCGCATGGCCGAACTGTTCGCGCCGCGCGCCGCCCACGTCACCGGGCTCGACAACAGCCCGGAAATGCTCCGCATCGCTCGCGCCCGGTTGCAGCGGCTCCCACCCGATGCCTATGCCCTGGTTCAGGGTGATTTCGCGCGGCTACCCTTTGCCGGGCAAAGCTTTGACACGGTGCTGTTCCACCAGGTGCTGCACTATGCCCAGGCCCCGGAGATCGTCCTGGCCGAAGCCGCCCGTGTCACTTGCACCGATGGTGTGCTGGCGATTGTCGATTTCGCGGCGCATGACCGCGAGGAACTGCGCACCGCCCACGCCCACGCCCGGCTTGGCTTTACGGACGAGCAGATGCTGGGCCTGCTAAGTGATGCCGGGTTCGTACCCGCCCCGCCGGTCGCCCTTCCCGGCCAGCCGCTTACCGTGAAAATCTGGACCGCGCGCAGAGCGTCTGCGGCCCAATCCAAAGTTGCAAAGGCTGTCGCGCCATGAACCTGACGAGCGAGAACCACCGCGCCCATGCCTCGCCGCTATTTGCCGGCCTGCCGGGCGATATCGGCGTGTCCTTCGAATTCTTCCCGCCCAAAACCGAGAGGATGGAGGAAACGCTCTGGGATTCGGTGCTGACGCTCGCGCCGTTGGCACCCCGGTTCGTATCGGTCACCTATGGCGCGGGCGGCACCACGCGTGAGCGCACCCACAACACCGTTGCCCGGATCGTCCGTGATACCGCGATCCCCGCAGCCGCCCACCTGACCTGCGTTGAGGCCACCAAGGACGAAATCGCCGAAGTGGCCCATGCCTATTGGGAAGCAGGCGTACGCCACATCGTGGCCCTGCGCGGCGATCCGCCCGGCGGCGCAAGCAAGTTCGAACCCCACCCGCAGGGTTATGCCAATGCGGTTGATCTGGTCGCCGGCCTGCGCAAGATCCATCCGTTCGAGCTGTCAGTCAGCGCTTACCCGGAGACGCACCCCGATGCCGCCAGCCCCGCGGCTGATCTCGACAATCTGAAACGCAAACTGGATGCCGGGGCCAGCCGCGCGATCACCCAGTTCTTCTTCGAACCGGACACCTTCTTCCGGTTCCAGGATGCCTGCCTTGCCGCCGGGATCGATGCCGAGATCGTGCCGGGGATCATGCCTGTCACCAATTTCGCCGCAATCCAGCGGATGAGCGCGATGACCGGCACCGCGGTGCCTGACTGGCTTGGCCACCTGTTTGCAGGGCTGGATGAAAAGCCGGCCGCACGCCAGCTGGTCGCCGCCACGGTGGCCGCCGAATTCTGCCGACGGCTTTATGCCGGCGGGGTGCGCAACTTCCACTTCTACACCCTTAACCGGGCCGAGCTGTCCTATGCGATCTGCCACCTGCTCGGCCTGCGTCCGGAGACCGAGGCATGACCCCGCGCGAACTGTTCCTGGCCGAAGCGGCCAAGCGCATCCTGATCATCGATGGGGCCTTTGGCACCGAGATCCAGCAGCGCAAGCTGACCGAGGCGGACTATGCCGGCTCGCTGGGCCTCTCCCGGGACCAGAAGGGCAATAACGACATTCTGGCGATCACCCGGCCCGACGTGCCCGAGGCGATCCACCGCGCCTATTTCCAGGCCGGGGCCGACATTGCCGAGACCAACACCTTCTCCGCCAACCGGATCAGCCAGGCCGACTACGGCGCCGAGCACCTGGTGCGCGAGATCAATGTCGAAAGCGCCCGTCTGGCCCGCCGGGTGGCCGATGAATTTGCCCGCGATGGCCGCCCGCGCTTTGTCGCCGGGGCGATCGGACCGACCAACAAGACCCTGTCGCTCTCGCCCGACGTCAACGATCCCGGTTTCCGCGAGATCGACTGGGACGAGCTGGTCGATGTCTATCGCCAGCAGGTGGCCGCGCTGGTCGAAGGCGGTGCAGACTTTATCCTGATCGAAACCGTGTTCGACACGCTCAACGCCAAGGCCGGGATCATGGCCGTGCGCGAGGTTGAACGCGCGCTGGGCCGCGAAGTGCCGATCATGCTGTCGATGACGCTGACTGATCTCTCTGGCCGCAACCTGTCTGGCCATACGGTCGAGGCATTCTGGTACGCCGTGCGCCATGCCCGGCCGCTGACAATCGGGCTCAATTGCTCGTTCGGGGCGACCCAGCTGCGCCCGCACGTCCGGGCGCTGAGCGCGATCGCCGATGCCGCGATCATGGTCTATCCCAATGCCGGCCTCCCCAACGAACTGGGGCAGTATGACGAGCTGCCCGAACAGACCGCCGCGCTGGTTCGCGAATGGGCCGAGGCGGGCCAAGTCAACGTGCTGGGCGGTTGCTGCGGCTCAACCCCGGCGCATATCGCCGCCATTGCCAAGGCTGCTGCGGGCCTGCCGGCGCGCAAGATCCCGCAGCTGGACGCCGCCACCCGCCTGGCCGGCCTTGAACCCTTCGTGATGGCAGCCTGATCCTATGAACGCCCTATCCTCCGCCCGCTTCGTCAATGTCGGCGAGCGCACCAATGTCACCGGCTCGGCCGCATTCAAGAAGCTGATCCTGGCGGGCGACTACGCCAAGGCGGTCGAGGTCGCGCGCCAGCAGGTAGAGAACGGCGCCCAGGTGATCGACGTCAACATGGACGAGGGGCTGCTTGATGCGGTTCACGCCATGACCACCTTCCTCAAGCTGATCGCAGCCGAGCCGGACATTGCCCGCGTGCCGGTGATGATCGACAGCTCCAAGTGGGAAGTGATCGAGGCCGGGCTGAAATGCGTTTCGGGCAAGCCGATCGTCAATTCGATCTCGATGAAGGAAGGCGAAGGCCCGTTCCTGGACCAGGCGCGCAAGTGCATGGACTATGGCGCGGCGGTGGTCGTCATGGCCTTCGACGAACAGGGCCAGGCCGACACCAAGGACCGCAAGGTCGAAATCTGCGAGCGGGCCTACAAGCTGCTGATCGGGATCGGCTTCCCGCCCGAGGACATCATCTTCGACCCCAATGTGTTCGCCGTGGCGACGGGAATCGAGGAGCACAACAATTACGGCGTCGACTTCATCGAGGCCGTCCGTGAGATTCGCCAGCGCTGCCCGCATGTTCACTTCAGCGGCGGACTTTCCAACCTCTCGTTCTCGTTCCGCGGCAACGAGCCAGTCCGCCGGGCAATGCATTCGATCTTCCTCTACCACGCGATTCCGGCGGGGCTGGACATGGCGATCGTCAATGCCGGGCAGCTTGACGTTTACGACACAATCGACCCGGCGTTGCGCGATGCCTGCGAGGATGTGATCCTCAATCGTGACCCGGGTGCCACAGAGCGCCTCATCACCCTTGCCGAAAGCTTCAAGGGCACCGACGCCAAGGCCGAAAAGGAAGCCGAGGAATGGCGCGGGTGGGACGTGACCCGCCGGATCGAGCACGCGCTGGTCAAGGGGATCGATGCCCATATCGTTGAAGACACGGAGCAAGCCCGGGCCGAAATCTTTGCCCGGGGCGGCCGCCCGATCGAAGTGATCGAAGGCCCACTGATGCAGGGCATGAACACTGTTGGCGACCTGTTCGGGTCGGGCAAGATGTTCCTGCCGCAGGTGGTCAAGTCGGCCCGCGTGATGAAGAAGGCCGTGGCCCACCTGATCCCCTTCATCGAAGCGGAAAAGGAAGCACTCGGGACCGAGGCCCAGTCCAAGGGCCGGATCATCATGGCCACCGTGAAGGGCGACGTTCACGATATCGGCAAGAACATTGTCGGCGTGGTCCTGCAGTGCAACGGCTATGAAGTGATCGACCTGGGGGTAATGGTCCCGTGGTCCAAGATCATCGAAACCGCGATCGCCGAAAAGGTGGACATCATCGGCCTGTCGGGCCTGATCACCCCCAGCCTCGATGAGATGGTCACCGTGGCCGAGGAAATGGAGCGTGCCGGGCTGACCATCCCGCTGCTGATCGGCGGGGCCACCACCAGCAGGCTCCACACCGCACTCAAGATAGACCCGGCCTATAGCGGCCCGGTCATCCACGTGCTTGATGCCAGCCGCGCGGTGGGTGTCGCCAGCCAGCTGCTGTCCGATACCCAGCGCGATGGGTTTGTCGAAGCCACCGCCGCCGAATACCAGCACATGCGCGATGTCCGCGCCGGCAAGGAAGCGACTGTGCTCCTCAGCCTCGAGGATGCCCGCGCCAACAGCTTCAAGGCAGATTTCTCGGACAAGCCGGCTCCGCCCGAACGACCGGGCCTGCATGTGTTCGAGGATTGGGACCTGGCGGACCTGGTCACCTGTTTTGACTGGACCCCGTTCTTCCGCGCCTGGGAGCTGGCCGGCAATTTCCCCGCGATCCTGAATGATGAAGTGGTCGGCGAAAGCGCCACCGCGCTGTACAACGATGCCATGGCCATGCTGGAGAAGGTCATCAGCGAAAAGTGGCTGACCGCCAAAGGCGTCTGCGGCTTCTGGCCCTGCGCGCGCGATGGCGATGATGTCGAGCTGTATCTGGCAGAGGAAGAGCGCCATGTCCGGCTGCCCTTCCTGCGTCAGCAGATTCGCAAGAGCCGCGAGCGGGCCAATTATTGCCTGGCCGACTTTATTGATCCCGATGGCGACTGGATTGGCGGCTTTGCCGTCGGCATCCACGGCATCGAACCGCACCTCGAACGCTTCCGGGCTGCCCACGATGACTATTCGGACATCCTGCTAAAGGCGCTGGCCGATCGCTTTGCCGAGGCCTTTGCCGAACGGCTGCACCAGCATGTCCGCACCACGCTGTGGGGCTATGCGCCGGGCGAGCAGCTGACCAACGAGGCGCTGATTCGCGAGGAATATCGCGGTATCCGCCCCGCCCCCGGCTATCCCGCCTGCCCGGACCACAGCCTCAAACCGATCCTGTTCGAACTGCTCGATGCCCCAGCCAGGACCGGGATCACCCTGACCGAAAGTTATGCCATGTTGCCGACATCGGCCGTCTCTGGCTTCTATTTCGGGCATCCGCAGGCCGAGTATTTCGGCGTGGCCCGGATCGGGCACGACCAGGTGGAAGACTATGCCGTGCGGCGCGGTGCAGACCTGGCCACGACGGAACGCTGGCTGCGCCCGAACCTGGACTGACCCTCGACAAGCCGGGCCGGGGCAGTAGGGTAGGCGCCATGCGCCTGCTCACCCTGCTTGCCAGCCTGATCTTTGCCGCGCCGCTTCAGGCGCAGGTCCTGCCCGCCACGGTCGCAGTCGCGTTTGACCGACAGGCAATCCGCCCGGTTATGGCCGAAGGACTGGCCGATCGCACCACCGGGCGTGCGGTGACTGCCGACAGCCCGGTGCGGATCGCCTCGATCTCCAAGCTGGTCACCACGCTTGGCGTGCTGCGGCTGGTCGATCAGGGCAAGCTGAACCTTGACCGCGATGTCTCCGATTACCTCGGCTGGCGCCTACGCAACCCCGCCTTCCCAGACCAACCGATCACCCTGCGCCTGCTGCTGAGCCACCAGTCGAGCCTGCGCGACGGGGGTGAGCGCTATATCATTCCGCTGGGGGTGACCCTGCGCGAACGGGTGGCCGAGCCGGCGATGTGGGATGCGCAGCACGGTCCCAAGGTGGGCTGGTTTGCCTATAGCAATATCAACTTCCCGGTTGCCGCAAGCGTGATCGAGCGGGTCACCGGCGAACGGTTTGACGTGGCGATGGGCCGGCTGGTGCTCGATCCGCTGAAGCTGGATGCCTGCTTCAACTGGGGCGCGGGCTGTTCGGCAAAGGCCTTTCGCCGCGCCACAATCCTCTACCGCGACAGCGGCGAAGTCGCGCGCGATGATCTGAAGGGCCAGCCACCGCTGTGCCCGGTTGTCCCGGCACAGGATGGATCGTGCGACCTTACCCGTTATCAACCCGGCCAGAACGGCGCGCTGTTTGGCCCGCAAGGTGGGCTGCGCATCGCGATGACGGACCTCGCGAAGGTTGGGCAGATGCTGGCACGGGGCGGCAAGGGGTTTCTGTCCGCTCGGACCTTCCGCGAGCTGACCCGCGCGCAGTGGCAGTCAGGGCCAAATCGCGGCGGGATTGGCGAGTATGGCGAAAGCAATGGCTTCTTCTGCGCCTATGGCCTGGGGCTGCAACGGATTGGGGACGGCGGAGCCGGCTGCAAGGATGACCTGTTCGGCGATGGCAGGGCCCGGATTGGACATTCGGGTGAAGCCTATGGGCTGCGCTCGGGCCTGTGGCTTGATCCGAAAGCCGGCAAGGGCATCGCCTTTTTCACCAGCGCTGTGGCGGATGACGCGCCCAAAGGCCGTTCGGCCTTTACCGCCGTCGAAGAGGCCGTTGTGGAGAGAGCAGGCCGCTAGCCCTTCCGCTGCCCGCCCCGCCGGGCTAGGCGCTGGTCGGTGACGCGCCTCGCCATCCTTGACCAGCTCCACACCACCTTCGGGTTCAGCGCCTTTCGCGGGGTGCAGGAACAGGTGATCGCGCGCGTGCTCGGCGGGCAATCGACTCTGGCGATCATGCCGACGGGTGCGGGCAAATCGCTGACCTATCAGTTGCCGGCGGTGATGATGGAGGGGACCTGCGTGGTCGTCTCCCCCTTGATTGCGCTGATGCATGACCAGTTGCGCGCCGCCACCGCCAACGGCATCCGCGCCGCTACCCTGACCAGCGCCGACCTTGACCGGGCCGAGACGATCGAGCGGTTCCGCGCCGGCGCGCTCGACCTGCTTTATGTTGCGCCCGAGCGCGCCAGCCAGCCGCATTTCCGCGAAATGCTGACCACTGCCCCGCTCAGCCTGTTCGCGATCGACGAGGCGCACTGCGTTTCCGAATGGGGCCACGATTTCCGCCCTGACTACCGCCTGCTGCGCCCCTTGATGGATGCCTTCCCACAGGTGCCGCGCCTCGCGTTGACCGCCACGGCCGACCGCCACACCCGTGCCGATGTTCTGACCCAGCTTGGCATTGGCGAGGAGGGGCTGATTGTCGCCGGGTTTGACCGGCCCAATATCCGCTATGCGATCCGCCACCGCGACAGCCTGCTCCAGCAGCTGAAAACCCTGATGGCCGAGCAGCCCGGGCCAGGGATCGTCTATGCCCCGACACGCAAGAAGGTAGAGGAGCTGGCAGACAAGCTGGCCGCTGCCACGGGCCGCCAGGTTCTGCCCTATCACGCCGGGCTTGATCCGCAGGTCCGCAGCGCCAACCAGGCGGCCTTTGTTGCCAGCGAGGACATGGTGATGGTCGCCACGGTCGCCTTTGGCATGGGGATCGACAAGCCCGACGTGCGGTTTGTTGCCCACGCCGGCATTCCCAAGTCGATCGAGGGTTATTACCAGGAAACCGGCCGCGCCGGACGCGACGGTGATCATGCCGTGGCGCTAATGCTGTGGGCCGCGGAAGACTTTGCCCGCGCCCGGATGCGCGTGGCCGAAGTGGAGGAAGCCCGCCAGCCCGGCGAACGCGTGCGGCTGGACGCCCTGGCGGCCCTGGTTGAAACGGGGGCTTGTCGCCGCGCAATCCTGCTGCGCCACTTTGGTGAAGACCCGCCGCAGACCTGCGGTAATTGTGACAATTGCCTGGAAGCGCCGGGGATCGTCGATGTGACCGAACTGGCGCGCAAGCTGCTCTCTGCCGTCTATCGCACCGGGCAGACCTATGGCTTTGGCCATGTCGAAAAGGTGCTGCTGGGGCAGGAGGATGAGCGGGTTCTCACCCGCGGGCATGACCAGCTTTCGGTCTTCGGTATCGTCGGTCCGGATGAAGCACCGCTGCTCAAACCGCTGATGCGTGCGCTTCAGGCCCGCGGCAGCCTGGTCCCGACCGAGCACGGCGGCCTGGCACTGGGCGGCGATGCGCGCGATGTGCTGAAGGGCGAGGCCGCGGTGCTGATCGCGCTGCAACCGCGCCGCGAACGCACTGGCCGCGGCGGCCGACGCGATCGCGGCGCGATCAATCCGGTTGGCAATCCGCTGTTCGATGCGCTGCGCGAACTGCGCCGCTCACTCGCCGCCGAGGCCGGTGTGCCGCCCTATGTCATTTTCCACGATGCGACCTTGCGCGAAATGGCCGAGACCCGACCCGCCAGCCTCGCCCAGTTGGGCGAAGTCGGCGGCGTCGGGTCCCGGAAATTGGCGGCCTATGGCGAGGCGTTCCTCGCCACCATTCGCCGGTACTGATTACGGCCGGATCTCATCATGCGGCAGCTGCGGCGCGGCGTCCTCGCCGTGGCGGGTTGCCCACAGCGAGTAGAACACGCCAGCCGCGATCAGACCTGCAGTCACGCCCAGGCTCAGCACTGGCGGGAACTTCTCCCCGCCCATGACGAAATCGGAGATGAAGATCTTCGAGCCGATGAACACCAGCACGGCAGCAAGGGCATACTTCAGGTAGTAGAAGCGGTGCACCATGGCCGAGAGCGCGAAATAGAGCGCACGCAGGCCCAGGATCGCCATGATGTTGCTGGTATAGACGATGAAGGTGTCGGTCGTGATCGCAAAGATCGCCGGCACCGAATCCACCGCAAAGACCAGGTCGGCCAGGTTGATCACCACCAGCGCCACGAACAGCGGGGTGACCGCCGTGACCAGCTTGCCGGTCTTCTCATCCGGCACCTTCACGAAGAAGTGCTGGTCATGCAGCTTGGGCGTGACCCGCATGTGGGTGGAAATCCACCGCACCACCGGGTTTTTCGACACGTCGGGATCGTGATCCCCGGCGAAGAACATCTTCACGCCGGTGAAGATCAGGAAGGCCGCGAAGATGTAGAGCACCCAATAGGCTTCCTGCACCAAGGCCGCACCCGCCGCGATCATCAGGCCGCGCAGCACGATCACCGCGAGGATGCCCCAGAGCAACGCGCGGTACTGGTACTTCGGCGGGATCGCGAAGAAGGTGAAGATCAGGCTGATCACGAAGACATTGTCGATCGAGAGCGCCTTTTCGATGAAGTACCCGGTGTAGTACTTCATGCCCAGGTCCCCGCCCTTCTCGATCCAGACCCAGGCGCCGAACGCCATGGCGATCGCGATGTAGAAGACCGAGAGCTTCAGCGATTCCGCGATGCCCATCTCGCGGTCTTCCTTGTGCAGGATGCCCAGGTCGAAAACGGTCAGCGCGATGACGATGCCGATAAAGGCCAGCCAGAACCAGAGCGGCGTGCCGAGCCAGTCGGCGGTGAGGAATTCCATTGATCAGTGCCCCTGTAGCAAAACAAAAGCGCGCCGGAACAAGGGGACTGACCCTGCTCCGGCGCGGAGGTGGTGTGGTCGTGTCGCTGTTATCCAGACATGCGCGGACGGCGCAGCAAGCGCGCCAACCGGTCCTTGATCGCCAGTTTGAGCTTCTTCAGCCGGACGATCTCGAACGGATCGGCCAGGCGGCGGCGCTGCGCCAGGCGCAGGGCCTCATCAAGCTTCTGGTGGCGCTCCATCAAACGGAACACACGATCGGACATGGCAATAGCTCCCTAATCGAACGGTTGTGGTTCGATCGGATGCGCCGAGCCTTGGGCCTGGATCCTTGGGATGGGGGGACAAGTGTCCGGACCCTAGGCATCGGCGTCATCCGATGCGGTCCGACATCACGTTGCGCCCTGGCTGGGAAGGGGGGATGGTGCCAGTGCGCCGCGCCAGAGGGGCCCGGTCCCGCAGGAGTGTTTTTAAGACCGATTCGCTCGCATTTCAAGTCCCCCGCACAAAGTCTGTATCCGCCACTTGACGACCAAGCGAATTGCGATATTAATGTGATATCAAATTATAGGGGTCAAAACCAATGTCCGATACGCACACACCAATGGCCGTCAGCCGCGAAACGCGCGCCTGGAGCACCAGCGGATACCTTATCCTGATCGCCTTCCTCGTACTGCTGAGCCTGACGATCTTCAGGATCGTCAATTTTGCCGGCAGCCAGCCCGATGATAGCGAGATCTTCGGCTTCGTCGTCTCGACCGGCCTCGCGGCAATCGTTTTGGTCGTCCTCGCCAGCGGCTTTTACATGGTTCAGCCCAATCAAGCGGCGGCGATCACACTGTTTGGCGCCTATCGTGGCACTGATCGCAATCACGGGCTCCGCTGGGTCTGGCCGTGGATGGGCAAGACCAAGATTTCGGTCCGGGCGAACAACCTGGTTTCCGACAAGATCAAGGTCAACGACCTGCGCGGCAACCCGATCGAGATGGCCGCCCAGGTGGTCTGGCGTGTGGTCGATACCGCCCAGGCGCTCTATGATGTCGACGATTACAAGGCTTTCGTGATGGTCCAGATCGAGGCGGCAGTCCGCACGATCGGCTCGCGCTATCCCTATGACGATTTCGCCCATGCCGAGATCACCCTGCGCGGCAATCATGATGAAGTCGGCGTCGAACTGCGCAAGGAACTGATCGCGCGGCTGACCATGGCCGGGATCACCGTGGACGAATGCGGCTTTACCCACCTGGCCTATGCCCAGGAGATTGCCGGGGCGATGCTGCGCCGGCAGCAGGCCGAAGCCGTGATCGCGGCGCGGACCAAGCTGGTCGAAGGGGCGGTGACCATGGTCGAAATGGCGCTGCAGCAGCTGAGCGACAAGGGCGTCGTCCAGCTTGACGACGAACGCAAGGCCGCGATGGTTTCGAACCTGATGGTCGTGCTCTGCGGTGAGCGGGATACCCAGCCGGTGGTCAACGCGGGCAGCCTGTACTGACCCCAGACCATGGCTGGCCCGGCAAAGAAATCATTCCCCCTGCGGCTCGATCCGGCGCTATATGCGGCGCTGGAACGGTCCGCAGCGACCGATTTCCGCTCGGTCAATGCCCAGGTCGAAGTCCTGCTTCGCGAGGCGCTGGGGCGGCGCGGGATCAAGCTAAGCCCCAGCGAACCACCCCGGCGCGGCCGCCCGCCCAAGGAGAAGCAAGATGGATAATCCCGAACCGTGGTTTGCCCCCAAGCGATATGGCTATGGTGCCGGTTGGCCGATAACCTGGCAGGGCTGGGCCGTACTAGGCGGCTACCTGACAATTCTTGCCGTGGTGGCCTGGCTGGACGATCAGGTTGATCACCGGGTCCGGGCGCTCGGCTTAGGGGTGTTCTTAGCCATCACCGCAACTTTCCTTTCAGTGATCCACCGGCGCACCAAAGGCGGCTGGAAATGGCGTTGGGGCACAGACGATTAGTCCGCCTTTGCATGGCGTTAACCCGCACCGGCTTATAGTGGCGGGATGGACAAGAACGCCCGCCTGATCATCGCTCTTTCGGCCTGCGCCAGTCTGGCACTGCCGGTCTCCCTCGCCAGCGCGCAAGACAATGCGCCCTACACTGTGCTCGAAACCGGGCAACGCTTCGGCCGGCTGCAGGAGGCCGTGCAGGCGATCGGCAACACCACCGGCACGATTCTGATTGCCAATGGCCGCCACGCCGATTGCGCGGTGCAGACCGCCGGTTCGGTGACCTATCGGGCCGAGACCCCGGGCCAGGCCATTTTCGATGGCGTCGCCTGCGAAGGTAAGGGCGCATTGGTGCTGCGCGGCACCAATGCGCGGGTCGAAGGCCTGGTCTTCACCAACATCAAGGTGGACGATTTCAACGGCGTCGGCATCCGGATCGAGCTCGGCAACCTCGAAGTCTCGCAGTCCTGGTTCCGCGACAGCCAGCAGGGCATCCTTGGCGGGATCGACACGAAATCACGCATCTCGATCGACAGGTCGACCTTCACCCGCCTGGGCACCTGCGAAGGACCCGGCGGCTGTGCCCACTCGGTCTATATCGGGGACTATGGCTCGGTCTCGATCACCCACAGCCGGTTCGAACAGGGCCGCGGCGGGCACTATGCCAAGAGCCGCAGCCGCGCGGTCGAGATTGTTGGCAACAGCTTCGACGATTCGGCCGGGCGCGGCACCAATTACATGATCGATCTGCCCGGCGGCGCATCGGGCCGGATTGCAGGCAACTGGTTCGTTCAGGGGCAGGACAAGGAAAACTGGTCCGCCTTCATCACCATCGCGCCGGAAGGACGGCAATACAGCTCGGCCGGGTTGGTGATCGATGGCAACGACGCCCGCTATGCCCCCGGTGTGAGCCGCACCAGTACCTTCGTTGCCAACTGGACCGATGATCCTGTGCAAATCGGCGCGAACCGGCTGGCCGCCGGCATCAAGCGCAGCGACCGCCGCTAGAGCAGGTGTCCCGTCCGGTCGCGCTTGGTATCAAGATAGCGGGCGTTATGCGGGTTGGGCGGCAACTGGTGCGGCACGCGCTCGGCCACGGTCACCCCGGCGGCGGACAGCGCCTCGACCTTGGCCGGGTTGTTGGTCATCAACCGGATCGGGCCGACCCCCAGCAGGTGCAGCATCCGCGCGGCCACGGGGAAATCGCGCGCCTCGGTTGGCAGGCCAAGCCGGTTGTTGGCATCGACCGTGTCAAAGCCCTGGTCTTGCAACTGATAGGCGCGCAGCTTGTTGACCAGGCCAATCCCCCGTCCTTCCTGGCGCAGGTACAGCAGCACACCCCAGCCGCCAGTTCTGGCCTCATCGGCCATGGCGCGCAGCGCAGCATCAAGCTGCGGGCCGCAATCGCACTTCAGGCTGCCGAGGATATCCCCGGTCAGGCATTCGGAATGGAGCCGAACCAGCGGCGGACGGTCCGAATTTTGTTGGCCGATCACCAGCGCAACATGTTCGCGCAGGTCATCGGCTGAACGGAAGGCGACAATCTCGGCATCCTCGGCCGCGGCAACCGGCAGGCGGGCACGGGTGGCGATGGCCAGGTGGCGGGGATCGGAAAACTCGGCCAGATCGCCTGAAGAGACCGCTTGCGCCTCACCCGCGCCATCCGGATCGACCAGGAAGGCCGGGAGGATCCCCGCCAGCCGGGCGAGCGAAAGCGCGGTTTCAGCCGCGCGCGGATGATCAAGATGTTCGGCCATGAACGGGCCCTTCATCGGCCAGTTCAGGTCTTCGGCCGGATCGGCCAGCACCCGCGCCGCGGGAAGCGTGAAAGGTTCAGCCGCGCGGATCAGCACCGGCGCTTCGGGAACGGCAGCTTCGCGCTGGTTGGCCAGCTTCAGCGTCACCGCCCGCGCTGCCGAAATCAGCAGCCGCGGGGCGCTCGCCTCAGGTGCGAAGCCGGTTTCCGCCGGCAGCAGCCGCAGCACGCCATCGACCTCAACCGGCCAGCCGTGGCGCAGCGCATCAAGCGCCAGGGCAACACGGCGGGTCGCTCTCAAAGGGCAAACTCCGTGATCAACGGCACGTGGTCGCTCGGCTGATCCCAGCGGCGCGTTTCTTCAACAAAGCGATGGCTGACCGATTGGGCCGCCAAAGCAGGCGAGGCCCACATGTGATCGAGCCGGCGGCCGCGATCCTTGTCCTGCCAGTAGGTGCGATAGGACCACCAGGTCCAGTTGCGCTCTGGCGCGGGGATATGCTTGCGGCCCAGGTCAACCCAACCATGGGCATCGCGGAAGCGATAGAGCGCCTCGATCTCTACGGGCGTGTGGCTGACGACCTTGAGCAGTGCCTTGTGGTCGTAAACATCGCATTCCAGCGGGGCGATATTGAAATCGCCAACGATCAGCGTCGGCCGGTCCAGCGCATCGGCCCAGCGCGCCATCCGCTCCAGGAAATCAAGCTTCTGGCCAAATTTCGCGTTCTGATCGCGGTCGGGGATGTCACCCCCGGCGGGAATGTAGACATTTTCCAACACCACGCCCTGCCCGCGGCCAAGCAGTTCGACGCCCACATGCCGGGCCTCGCCATTGGCCTGCCAGTCATGCCGCCCGATTTCCCGTAACGGGATGCGGCTGACCGTGGCGACGCCGTGATAGCCCTTTTGCCCGTGCACCACCCGGTGGGTGTAGCCGGCGGCCTCGAACACTTCGTGCGGGAATAGCTGTTCGGCGCACTTGATCTCTTGCAGGCACAGCACGTCCGGCCCCTGCTCTTGCAGGAACCGCACCACCTGATCGGCGCGCAGACGGACGGAATTGATGTTCCAGGTAGCAATCGAAACCATGCCACAGGCTTTAGTGCCGAATCCCGCTGCCGCAACACCCCTTGCGCTTGGCGCGGATTTGGGTGGGTGTGGAGTGGCTCAGGGTGGAGCGAGAATGGCTGTCCGCGAGAACCGGCGCGCAGCGGCCTTACTGGTCGTGAGCACCGGAAGCGCAGCGGTTGGCCGTTCGCAGCCCGCCCTGGGCCATTCCACGCCCACCCAAACAAAAACCCTCGGTCCGGGGGCATTGGACCGAGGGTTCCTTGGTGCGTTCGTCACGCTTGACGGCGCGGCCTACAGGAGACTTGGGCAACAGGGGGGAAACCCGTCTCAAACCGCGCCGTCAGGCACCGTTCTAGGGCTATTCGACTTGCTGGCCCATGAACAATCGTCAGCGATTGGTCGCGATTTGTCGCACCAGCCGCACGCTCTGCGACAGGCCGTTGAATCTCATCGACGAACAGTCGAGCGCGGATCGCTATAGCGGAACGTGTTATCCGGAACGGCCATGCCATATTGCTGATTCGACAGGGTGACGATGGTTCGGCGCTTTTGCGAATCAAGCGCAGCCCAGCTCGACAATTCAAGGCCGCCGGGGGCTCCTGCCTTGCGCGTGAAGACTAAGGTGATCGCGCCATATTCCGGGCGCGCCTTATCGCGCACAACAACATTCACGATGCGGTCGCTGCCGGTAGGTATGACACGGCCATACTTGCCGACATCACGACTGGGGTCGAGCAAGGCGCCCAAGGGGCTGTTCTTGATCGGCCAGCGCTGAACCTGGCGGACCTCGTAATCAACAAAGGTCAGCGCGCTGCCGTCGGAAACGACAAGCATCGGCACGCCCCTTTCATACTGGAAACGGATCTTGCCGGGGCGCTTCAGGGTCAACACACCGCCGACCCGCTGACCATTGGTATCGGCCTGGATAAAGTCCGCGCGCATGGTAGTAATGGCGCGCAGCGCGGCGACCGCACTGGCAAGGTCGGCCGCGTCATCGGCGCGCGCGGGAGCAGGGGCAGAAACGACAAGCGCCGCCGAAACGGCGGCACCTGCAAGCGATCCGAAGGTCAATCTGAAGCTCATGGCCGTGCTTGTAGCAGCGCAGCCTTGAACCGCCAGTGAACCTTACTTGATCTTGGCTTCCTTGAACTCGACATGCTTGCGCACGACCGGGTCATACTTGTTGAACACCATCTTTTCGGTGGTGTTGCGCGGGTTCTTCTTCGTCACGTAGAAGAAGCCGGTGTCGGCGGTGGAAACCAGCCGGATCTTGACGGTTGCGGGCTTCGCCATGGCGTAGGTCCTGTCTAATCGATTCGGCCCGAAAGCCGCAAAAACCAAGCGGGCGACCGCGCGGGCCGCCCTTCACGGAGCGGGCCATTGGCCCAGAAGGCCCGCAGAGTCAAGGCTGGCGCGCGTCGAAGGGCGCCCGATTGCAGGTATTCTTTCGCGGTGCTAAAGTTGCATCTGTAACTATGTCCACCGCCGCCCTTGACCAGACCGACTTCGCCCGCCTGCCCGACCCCGGGCCGGGCGTGTTTACCGCGCCCTTGCAGCGCCCGGCCCAGGTCGGGGAGGACTGGCTGGAGCCGGCCCAGCGCGAATATACTGCCGAAGAACACCGCATCTGGGATGACCTCTATGCCCGGCAGATGCAGGTCCTGCCCGGCCGCGCCGCCACCGCGTTTCTCGCCGGGCTTGAAAGGCTGGACCTTGGCCGCGGTGGGGTGCCCGATTTTACCCGGCTATCAGAGGAACTGCGCGGCCTGACGGGATGGTCGGTGGTTCCGGTGCCGATGCTGATCCCTGATCACGTGTTCTTCTGGCACCTGGCCAACCGCCGCTTCCCGGCGGGCAATTTCATCCGCACGCGCGAGACCTTTGACTACATCCAGGAGCCCGACGTGTTCCACGATGTGTTCGGCCACGTGCCGATGCTGACCGACCCGGTCTTCGCCGATTACATGCAGGAATACGGCCGCGCCGGATGGAAGGCGATGCGCTATAACCGGCTCAAAGCGCTGGGCGCGCTCTATTGGTATACGGTTGAGTTTGGCCTGATCCTCGAGACCGGCAGCCTGCGCGCCTATGGCGCCGGCATCCTCTCCGGCCCGACCGAAACGGTCTTCTCGGTTGAGGCGCGAAGCCCAAACCGGATCATGCTCAATGTCGACCGGGTGATGCGCACCGACTATGTGATCGACGATCTGCAGCCGACCTATTTCGTGATCGAGAGCTTTGAAGAGCTTTATCATGATACCGTTGAGCGGGATTTTGACCGGCTCTACCGCGCGCTGGGCCCGGGCTTTACCTATGCCAATTCCGCCGTAATCGACGTTGACGACGTACTTCACCGCGGCACGCAGGAATATGCCCTGCGCGGCGGACGCGGCAGTGGAGCAAGGCCCGTTTAGAACCGCTGCGAGACCGACCGGCCGGTGGAGCACCAGAAAAAAGAGAGGCCCGATCGTTGCCGACCGGGCCTTTGGAAGTTTTGGGAGAGGATGCCTGAAAGGCAGGCTCCAAATGGTGCAGCGCCGCATTTTGTGCAAGTGCGAAAAGGGCAAAGTGTGTTGCGCAATTTGCAACTAACGTTCGATTCCGCGCAATATGGCTGAAACACTACAGTTTTAACTGACCCCGGTACAAATGGCAGGTTGCGCCACCTCGCCCGCCTTGCGTTTCTTGCTGCGCCGCAACAAAATCAGTGCGCGATGAACAGCGGTGGCGCTTCGGTCTCCTCAAGAAAGAACCGCGTCACCCCGCCAAACAGGAACTCGCGCAAACGGCTGTGGCTATAGGCGCCCATTACCAGCAGGCTGGCACCAACCCGTGCCACTTCTGCCGCCAGGGACTCCTCGATCGAATGACCCTCCGGCAATTCGGTCAGCTCGGCCTTCACGCCGTGACGCGCCAGATAGCGCAGCGCCTCTGTCGGCGGAAAGCCGGTGGCCTTTGTGCTGGCAACAGTGAGCACCCGCACTTCACGCGCACCGATCAGCAATGGCACCGCCGCCTTGAGCGCGCGCGCAGCTTCGCTGCCACCGTCCCAAGCGATACAAGCCGTGCCAAGGGGCAGCTCCAACGTCCCGTGATCGGGCAAGACCAGAACCGGGCACGATGCATTCAGCGCAAGATCACCCGCCAGACCGCTGCTGCGTGAGACGATCAGCAAATCTGCCAGATCGCCACTCCGCACCAAAGCATCAAGCTGCGGCAATTCCGACTGCGCCACGTCAAACGGCACGTCATCACGTGCCAGCCGCTCCCCAAAGGCTGCGGCAAGCGCATCGTCTTCCTTCAGCGCCATATCCAGCGCCTCCCGCGCCAGAATGGCGCCGCCATAAGGATCAACAGTAACGTATTTGTCGACCGGCGTATCAACCAGCACGGTCAGGTGCCCGCCATGGGACCGGGCAAGGTCCATTGCCGTATCAAGCCGCGCCCCCATGCCAACATCGCGGCCACCCTGGATAAGAATCGATCGCATAATCCCTCTCCTTTCCTGACCAATGCTACGCCCCACGTGTTTTCCCGTCCATGATCCCGGTCAAATTGGCACTCTTGCGCCCGCAGAGGGCTTCGGCCACTGGATGGCGCAGGTTTGGCGCGGGGATGAACGAACAATGGCAGGCAGTTTTGAGGCGGTTATCTTCGATTTCGGCGGCGTGATCACCGCTTCACCGTTTGAAGCGTTCAACCGGCTGGAAGACGAACGTGGGCTGCCGCGCGACCTTGTGCGGCGGATCAACGCCACCAATCCTGACAGCAACGCCTGGGCCCTGTTCGAGCGCGCCGAAATCGACGCCGCCGGATTCAATGAGCTGTTCGCCGCCGAAGCCCGTGCCGCCGGGCATGAACTGGACGGTGCCTCGGTCCTGGCGGTCCTTTCCGGTTCGATCCGCCCGGCGATGGTATCGGCGCTCGACCAGCTGAAGGATGCCGGTTACCGCCTGGCCTGCATCACCAACAACGTGCCCTCAGGCCACGGCGCAGGCATGGCCCGCAGCGGCGATGCCAAGGATGCCTATGAACAGGTCTTCGCCCGCTTCGAGCACGTGATCGAAAGCAGCAAGGCCGGGGTGCGCAAGCCGGACCCGCGGATCTACCAGATGATGTGCGACCATCTTGGGCTCGGCCCGCAGGCCTGCGTCTATCTTGATGACCTGGGGATCAACTGCAAGCCGGCGGCGCAGCTGGGCATGGCGGCGATCAAGGTGTCCAGCGGCGAACAGGCCCTGACCGATCTGGGCGTGCTGCTGGGGCTGAACCTGATCGCCTGACCGGTGCATTCCACGCAACCGTGACGGCGCGGCTTGCAATTGCGCAGGGCGCGCGTTGTCCTTAGCGATAAGGCGATTTTCCAGCGGAGAGCGGGAATGAACAAGCTTTATCCTGATGCGGCAGCCGCGCTTGATGGTCTGCTCAAGAACGATCTGCACATCGCCTGTGGCGGGTTCGGGCTGTGCGGTATCCCCGAGCGCCTGCTCGATGCCGTGCGCGACAGCGCGGTCACCGGCCTGACCTTCTATTCGAACAACGCCGGGATCGACAACGAAGGCATCGGCAAGCTGCTGCGCACGCGGCAGGTGAAGAAGATGGTCTCCAGCTACGTGGGTGAGAACAAGGAGTTCGAGCGCCAGTACCTGTCGGGTGAACTGGAAGTCGAATTCTGCCCCCAGGGCACCCTGGCCGAGCGGATGCGCGCCGGCGGGGCCGGCATCCCCGGCTTCTACACCAAGACCGGCGTCGGCACGCTGGTGGCCGAGGGCAAGGAAGCCAAGGTCTTCGACGGTGAGGAGTATATCCTTGAGCGCGGGATCGTGGCCGATCTGGCGCTGGTCAAGGCCTGGAAGGCCGACACCACGGGCAATGTCGTGTTCCGCAAGACCGCGCGCAATTTCAACGTGCCCGCCGCAACCTGCGGCAAGGTCTGCGTGGTCGAGGTTGAGGAGCTGGTCGAGCCGGGCCAGCTTGATGCCGATGCGATCCACCTGCCGGGGGTCTATGTCCAGCGGCTGATCGTGGGCAGCCCCTATGACAAGAAGATCGAATTCCGCACCACCCGCAGCACGGATGTCGGCTGATGACCAAGCATGATGGACTGACCAAGGGCTGGAGCCGCGACCAGATGGCCGCCCGCGCCGCGCAGGAATTGCGCGACGGCTTTTACGTGAACCTGGGCATCGGCATTCCGACGCTGGTGGCCAACCACGTCCCCGCCGGGATCACGGTGACCTTGCAGAGCGAAAACGGGATGCTGGGCATCGGCCCCTTCCCGACCGAGGACGCGGTCGATGCCGATCTGATCAACGCCGGCAAGCAGACGATCAGCGAGCTGCCGCACTCGGCCTATTTCGATAGCGCCCAGTCCTTCGCGATGATCCGCGGCGGCAAGATTGACCTGACCGTGCTGGGCGGGATGGAAGTCTCAGCCAAGGGTGACATCGCCAACTGGATGGTGCCCGGCAAGATGATCAAGGGCATGGGCGGAGCGATGGACCTGGTCGCCGGGGTCAAGAAGATCATCGTCGTGATGGAACACTGCGCCAAGGATGGCACGCCAAAGTTCATCCCCGAATGCACCCTGCCGCTGACGGGGCGCAACGTGGTCGACATGATCATTACTGACCTTGCCGTCTTCCAGCGCCCCGATCACCAGTCGCCGTTCAGGCTGATCGAACTGGCCCCCGGCGTAACGGCGGATGAAGTGGCCGAAAAGACTACCGCGCAGTACCTGCCGCTCTGAACGCAGCAACCCACCCTTGCCGTCACCCCGGCGCAAGCGGGGGCAAATCGCCTATTGTCGCCCATGCTGCGTCGTCTGCAATGGCAGGTGATGGGTCCCCGCTTGCACGGGGATGACGGAGTATTGGATTTAATCGATCGATTAATGGCCCTTGCGAGGGACCGTCCGGCGCGTAATGATCGCTCCCGCCAAGGGAGAGAATCATGAACAACGCCGTCTGCCGCCTGACCGGGTGCGAGTTCCCCCTGTTTGCCTTCAGCCACTGCCGCGACGTGGTGGTGGCCGTCAGCAAGGCCGGCGGCTTCGGCGTGCTCGGCGCAACCCGCTTCACCCCGGACCAACTTGAGGAAGAGCTGGCCTGGATCGACGCCCATATCGATGGCGCCCCCTATGGCGTTGATGTGCTGGTGCCCGAAATCGTCGATCCCCGCGTTGCCGAATTCCAGGATAATGAACAGCGCGCGGCCGCCATTTCCCAACAGCACCGCCAGTTCACGGCGGAACTGCTGGGGCAGTACGGGGTTGACGTTTCGCCCGACGAGGTCGTCAAATATGAAGGCCGCGCCGGGATCACCCCAGAAAACGGCTATGCCCAGATGGACGTTGCCTTCCGCCACCCGATCAAATTGATCGCCAATGCCCTGGGCATCGCCCCGCCCCGGATGATCGAAGAGGGCAAGAAGCGCGGCGTGCCAGTGGCGGCGCTGGTCGGCGCCAAGGAACACGCGCTGCGCCAGGCGGCGGCCGGGGTCGACATCATCGTTGCCCAGGGAACCGAGGCGGGCGGCCATTGCGGTGAGGTTTCAACCCTGGTGCTGATCCCCGAAGTGGTCCGCGCGCTGAAGGGTGCGGGGCATGACATTCCCGTCCTTGCGGCAGGCGGCATCATGACCGGCGCACAGATGGCCGGGATGATGGCGGCCGGCGCACAAGGAGCCTGGACCGGCTCGGTCTGGCTGGCCACGACCGAAAGCGAAACCAGCGAAGCCTTCCGCGAAAAGATGGTTGCCGCACGCAGCCGCGATACCGTGCGCAGCCGCAGCCGCACCGGCAAACCCGCCCGCCAGCTCAAGACCGCCTGGCACGAGGCATGGGACAATGCTCAGGGCCCCGGCCCGCTGCCCATGCCGCTGATGGGCATGGTTTCCGAACCCGCCTTCCAGCGGATCGAGAAGTCGGTGGTCAATGGCAACGCAGCCGCGCGCGATCTGGTCAGCTATTTCGTTGGCCAGGGCGTGGGGCTGGTCGACCAGGTGCGCAGCGCCAAGGGCGTGGTGCAGGATTTCCGTGAAGAGTTTGTCGAGGCGATCGGCGAACTCAATTCGATGCTGGGTTAGGTGGGGATCGCCTCAACCCTTCGCACCCGCTATTTTGACGTCCTGGCGTCGATCTATCTCTATAATGAGCACCGCGGTTACACCTCGCTTGACCGCGTGCTCGAGGCCGTGCGCGTGCGCTGCCCCGATGATCAGGCCTTCCAGGCCGAGATCGCCAAGCACCGCGCCGACGAGCGCACGCATTACGTCATGTTCCGCCGCTGGTTTGAACGGCAGGGGCGAATGCCGCTGGAGGTCGATTCCGGTGTCGGCCATATTGATCGCTTCATCCAGTGGGTGTTCCGCTGCCGGATCGAAGACCTGGACACCCACCGCATCGTGACCCAGCCGCAGGAATTCGAACGGCTGTGCCGGATCATCATGCTGACCGAGCAGCGCGGGCTCAAGCAGGTGGAGATCATCCTCAAGAACCGGCTGATCATGTCCGACCCGGTGATGAAGAAGATCTTCGAGATTGTTCACCGCGACGAGCCGGATCATTTCCTGCCCTATCAGCGTTGGCTAAACCGTCAGGGCCGCGCCACGGCCCGGTGGAATGAACGGATGGCCGATTGGTGCATCCACAAGGTGCTGATGCTCTACAAGCTGCCCGCACTGTTCCTCGATATGCGCCGGGCGCGGATGGAACATTGGCCGGATGAAACGGATGGCTTGCCGGAAGGCACCGCTCCCGCCTAGGCTGCTGACCATGAGCTACACCCTGATCACCGCCAACCGGAACTATTCCAGCTGGAGCCTGCGCCCCTGGCTGCTGATGAAGGCCTTGGGCATTCCCTTTACCGAACGCTTCGAGCCTTTCACCAAGCCGGACAATTATGAGGACTTTCGCCGGTTCTCTCCAACCGGCCAGGTGCCGCTGCTGATCGACGGCGCGCGCAAGGTGCCGGATTCGCTGGGCATCACGCTATACCTTGCCGACCGGCACGAAGGCGTATGGCCAGCCGATCCCGAAGCGCGGATCTTTGCCATGGGTGCGGTCTGCGAAATGCACGGCGGCTTTGGCCACCTGCGCAACGACTGCACGATGAACGTGGGGGTGCGGGTGACCCCCAAGCCGATGAGCGAGGGCCTGCAGCGCAATGTCACCCGCCTGCGCGAGATTTTCGAGCACGGCCTGGCCCGGTTCGGCGGGCCATGGCTGGCCGGCCCTGCCTTTACCGCCGTCGACGCGTTCTTTGCCCCGGTCGCCTTCCGCATCCGCACCTACGGGCTGGATGTCGGCAAGGGACAAGCCTGGGTCGACCATGTTCTGGCCCATCCGGCCATGTGCGATTGGGAAGAACAGGCCCTGGCCGAGGAATGGCGCGAGGAAATGCACGAAGCGGAGCTGGCCGCCGCCGGGGTGATTACCGCAGACTATCGCCAGGGCTGAACCGCCCGAGGTACCATTGCAGCGCCGAATAGTGCGACAAGCCCGGCAGCACATGCAATTGCCCGCCGGCAGGAAGCCGCGCGGCCAAGGCCTTGGCCATTTCCGGCGGAACCCAATTGTCCTGATCGCCCTGCCAGATCGACACCGGCTGCCGCACTGCGTCCAGCAGCGGCGCCCAATCGCCCACGTAATCGGCGATCTCGGCGCGGTAACCATCGGTGCCATTGGCGAAGGTCTGGCGCAGGATCGCGTTGATCACCGCACGAAATGTCGGATCACCCGCCAGTTCAGCATCGCCCCCCCGCACGTCTGCCAGCAGCGTGCGGGTCAGCAGCGATGGAGCAGCCCGCGCCAACAGGCGCTGCAACCGACACAGCCAGACAAACAGGCGCGGATGGTCCCGCGCCAGACCAAACAACCCGCCGCCCGCCATTGCAGGCAGGAACTGGCCCAAGGTCAAAGGTGCGGCGGGTGCGATCAGGTCGATCCGCTTCACCAGCGGCCCTAACAGCGGCGCGATCCGCAGGGCCATTGCCCCACCAAGCGAGAAGCCGATGAGGATGATCGGCTCTCCATCGCACCAATCTACGATCGTTTGCGCTAGTGCTTCAGGACGGTCCAGCCGCCTATCCGCGCGACCAGGCGCCAGCACCCGGGCAGGATCGCCCCATGCGCTTCCGGCACCGGCCAGCGCCAGTTCGGCCGGGGACCCCGGCAGGCCGTGAAGATAGGCGACGCGCAGGCTCAGCCCAGCGCTGTCTTCAGGTCATCGACCAGATCGGTGCGCTCCCACGGGAAGAAATCGCCATGGGCCTTGCGCCCGAAGTGCCCATAGGCCGCTGTTGGTTTGTAGATCGGCTTGTTGAGGCCAAGGTGGGTGCGAATCGCCCGCGGGGTCAGCCCGCCCAGCTTGGGCAGGTTCAGGATCGCGTCTTCGATCTTGTCATCGCCTACGGTGCCGGTTTCATGCGTATCGACATAAAGCGACAGCGGCTTTGACACGCCGATCGCATAGGCCAGCTGGATCGTGCAGCGCGTGGCCAGGCCCGCGGCAACGACATTCTTGGCCAGATAGCGGGTGATATAGGCCGCCGAACGGTCAACCTTGGTTGGGTCCTTGCCCGAAAAGGCGCCGCCGCCGTGCGGGGCCGCACCGCCATAGGTATCGACAATGATCTTGCGCCCGGTAATCCCGGCATCGCCATCGGGGCCGCCGATTTCAAAGCTGCCGGTCGGGTTGATGAAGTATTCGGTTTCGCGCAGCAGCACGGGCGGGATCACCTCGGCGATCACCCGCTTCACATAGGCGTGAAGCTCGGCTTCCTTTTCGCCCTCGTCATAGCCGGGGGCGTGCTGGGTCGAAACGACCACGGCGGTCGCCGCAACCGGCAGGCTGCCTTCATAGCGCAGGGTCACCTGGCTCTTGGCGTCCGGCTCAAGGAAAGGCGCGGCGCCCGAATGGCGGTCCGCCGCCATCTTTTCGAGGATCTTGTGGCTGTAATAGAGCGTGGCCGGCATCAGGTCGGGCGTCTCGTCGGTGGCGTAACCGAACATGATGCCCTGGTCGCCCGCGCCTTCGTCCTTGTTGGCATTGGCGTCGACGCCCTGCGCGATGTGGGCCGATTGGCCGTGCAGGCGGTTGATGAATTCGAACTTCTCCCAGTGGAAGCCATCCTGGGCATAGCCGATGCGCTTGACCGTCTGACGCACGGTCGCCTCAATCTCTTCCTTGGCGCCGGGGGCCCATTCGCCGTTCTCGTAAACACCCTTGCAGCGGATTTCGCCCGCCAGCACGACCAGCTGGGTGGTGGTCAGCGTTTCACAGGCGATGCGCGCTTCCGGGTCTTTCGCGAGGAACAGGTCGACAATCGAATCCGAGATCTGGTCTGCCACCTTGTCCGGATGACCTTCGGAAACGCTTTCGGAGGTGAAGAGGTAGTCGGTGCGCATCGCGTCCTCGATATAAAGAAATCTTTATATCCCCTCTTTAGCTCCTTCGGCGGCGGCTGGCAACCACTCCTGCGACAAGAAGAAGTATCGCCCAGCCAAGCGGCAACATATTGCCAAGTCGAGAGAACATGGTTGGCGCAAGCGCCGCTGGCACCTGTCCATCGAGCCGCCCGGGGACCAGCCGTGGGACATGCTGACGAACCACTCCCCGCCCGTCGATTACCGCAGAAATACCTGTAGTTGTCGAACGCAGGACCGGCAGTCCTTCCTCGATTGCGCGCAGCCGCGCCTGGGCCAGATGCTGGGGCGGGCCCCAGGCGCCGAACCAGCCATCATTGGACGGGTTGAACAGGAAATCCGGACGACTGGCCGGATCAACGACCTGGCCAGAGAAGATGATCTCATAGCAAATCTGGATCCCGGCCCGGCCATGCTGGCCAAGGTCCAGTGTCCGCGGGCCCGGGCCGGGCCAGAAATCGATACCGCCCGGCACCAGCCGCTCAACACCCAGCGGCGCAAGCAGCCAGCGCAGCGCTAGATATTCGCCATAGGGCACCAGGTGCGCCTTGGCATAACCGGCACGGATCGTGCCGCTATGATCAAGCGCGGTCACCGCATTGCGTGCACCAGCCACGCGGCCGCCGGCAATTTCCAGATCAACCGTACCGGTCAGCAGCATGCCGCCGGGTCCGACGGTAAGACCCAGCCGGCGGCGGGCCACGGCGGGATCGGCGCCGAAGGTGTCGAGATAGTACCGCTCAGGATACCCACCACGCAGATAGTCCGGCACCCCGGATTCCGGCCAGAGCACCAGCCGCTCCCCCTGCCCGCGCGATAGCGCGGCCAGGCGCTGGAACTGCCATTCAAACCAGGCCGGATCGTTGAGCACGTCCTGCCGGATATCGGGCTGGACCAGGGTGTAGCGGCGCGCGGTAAGGTTCTGCTGTGGCACGGCCAATTGCGGCAGGAGCAGCGCCAGCACGGGGACCAGGAGCAGTGCGACCCCGCGAAGATCACGTTTGCCGCAGGCCATGGCGCCCCACCAGCACCCCGCAAGCACGACCACCAGCCCAGAGAGGGCATAGGTCCCCAGCCACGGCAGCAACAGGGCCAGCCCCGGGCGATCAAACCCGCCCAGCGCCGCGACACCCAGCGGGTTCCAGGCAAAACCGGTGAAGACCCAGGCACGCAACCATTCGCTGACGATCCAGCCGCCAGCGAGGGCCAGAACCAAGCCCGGCACTGACCGCCGCGCCAGCCATCCGGTCAGCGCCGCCAGCGCCGGATAGACCGCCAGGTAAAGCGAAAGCAGAACCACCGCTACCCAGCCGAGCCAGGCCGGCATATTGGCCTGATAGGTGAAGGCCGTGGCGATCCAGTTGTTGCCCAGGCTGAAGTGGCCAACACCGAAACACCAGCCGACAAGCCCCGCCTGCTTCCAGCTTGGCGCGCGGGCAACCAGCGCGCACAGTCCGGCCACCGCCAACAGGGTAAACGGCCACAGGCCCAGCGGCTGGAACCCGGTGGCGGCAAGCGCCCCCAGGGCCAGCGCGGCCTTGCGTGGATGGTTCAGGGCAAGGTCCAGCCAGCGGTGCAAGCTAGAGCCTGGTCTGGATCACTCGGCGGAGGCCAGGGTTTCGTCCGCACCATCGGCCGATGGCTTGCGACGAACCGGCTTGCGGCGCGGCTTGGCCGCTTCATCCGATCCCGCATCGGCAGCCGGAGCTTCGTCACGATTGCCGATCGCCGGAGGCAGGAGCGAGGGGTCAAGCCCACCCGGCTCGCCTTGGCTGTCACGCTCGTCACGGCGTGGACGGCGATCATCGCGGCGGGGGCGCAGACCACGGGTGCCACGCTCCTCGCGCGGTGCCCGATCTTCGCGATTGCCGCGGACGAAGGGGTTCTCCGCCGGCTCATAAGGGTTGCCGGAAGCGCGGCCTTCACCGCCCTCGTCATCGCTGCGCGGACTCTCATCCTCGCGCTCTTCGCGGCGGGGGCGGTCTTCACGCTCACGGCGGGTGTAGACCGGCTGGTCAAAGCTCGGGAAATCGCTTTCGGCGCTGAAATCGCCGGCGTCATCGGTTTCCTCGCGCTCGCCATCGGCGCCTTCCTGCCAGCGTTCGTCACGCGGGCGGCGCTGCTCTTCCTGGCGCTGTCGCTGGTCGGCGATCACGCGAAAATAGTGGTCAGCAAACTGCAGGTAGTATTCCGCCTGCACCCGGTCGCCGTTCATGTGCGCGTCCTGCGCCAGCTTGCGGTACTTCTCAAGCAGCTGCGGCGCATTGCCACGGGCACGGCTGTCGATCCGGTTGAGTTGCTGGCCGCCGCCACCACCGCCCTGACGATTGCCACGGCCGCGCCGACGATTGTTGTTACCACGATTGTTGTTCAAGGGTTTCAATTCCCTGTTTAGCGGCTGTGGGGCCGCGCGACCCTTACCCCCCGGTGGCACCATCGCGCGCCGGGGCCCGACACTTGCTGGCTAGACTGGCGACCTTGCCAGGAACTTCGCAAATGCTGGATTGGATCGTGGGGACGCCTGCTCGCGTGCCGGCCTCGATCTGCAAACCGGCTTACGCGCTTGGCCCGGACTTGCCAAGCGCTTTCTTGAATTCCAGCACCCGCGGGCGTTCCGCCAGGTCAAGGTGCAGGGTGGCCGAAAGCCCGGCCGCTGCGCCAATGGCGGAAACTGCTTCGGCCTGGGTGTATCCGATCTCAACCAGCGCAACCCCCTGATCCGCCAGCAGACCGGGCAATTGCGGCACCAATACGCGGTAGTCATCAAGCCCGTCAGCGCCGGAAAACAGGGCGCCCGCCGGCTCATGATCGCGCACGGTCGGATCAAGCGGCGCATCGCTTTCGACATAAGGCGGATTGGCCAGGATCAGATCGAACGGCCCGCCCAGACTGTTGCCCCAACCCGGCTCGTGCCAGTCGGCACGAATCATTGTGGCCCGCTCGCCCAGCCCAAGCCGCGTGGCATTGGCGGCGGCCACGGCCAGGGCTGGCTCGGACCGGTCGATCCCGATCCCCCGCGCCTGCGGCAATTCATGCAGCACGGCCAACAGCAGGGCGCCCGAGCCCGTACCACAATCGAGCACACGGCCAGCATCCGGCCGGGCCGCCAGCGCAGCCTCAACCAGCGTCTCGCTATCCCCACGGGGAATGAGCACGGCAGGCGAAACCATGAAGGGCAGGCCATAGAATTCCTGATAGCCACGAATATAGGCGACCGGTTCGTGCGCGGCGCGGCGTGCCACCAGTTCGGCAAAGGCGGGCGGCTCCGGATCGCGCATGTGGCGCAGGAACAGGTCAGAGCGGCGGACCTGCAAGGCCTCGGCCATCAGCAGTTCCGCATCGAGCCGGGCCGAATCCGTCCGCGATCCCAGCAGTTCGGTTGCAGCGCGGATCGCATCAGCAACAGTGCGGGCAGCGCCTTCGACAGGCTCAGGCTGAGCGGGGTTGGATTCGGTCATCGCTTTGATCCCGCTCGGGCTGAGCTTGTCGAAGCCCCCTCCGCTCGGTCAGGATTACTCACCGAGCGCCGCCAGCCGCTTGGCCTGGTCCTCGGCAATCAGCGCATCGACCAGTTCGGTCAGGCCCGGCCCTTCGAGCACTTCGGGCAGGCGGTGCAGGGTCAGGTTGATGCGGTGGTCGGTCACCCGGCCTTGCGGGAAGTTGTAGGTGCGGATCCGTTCGGAGCGATCCCCTGATCCGACCATCGCCTTGCGCGCTGCGGCTTCCTCGCCCTGCACGGCATCGCGCTGGGCTTCGAACAGGCGGGCACGCAGCACCTGCATCGCCTTTTCCTTGTTCTTGTGCTGGCTGCGGCCATCCTGGCAGGTCACCACGGTGCCGGTCGGCAGGTGGGTGATGCGCACGGCAGAATCGGTGGTGTTGACGTGCTGCCCGCCCGCGCCCGACGCGCGATAGACATCGATCTTGAGGTCCTTGTCCTCGATCTGCACATCCACCTCATCGGGTTCGGGCAAGACGGCCACGGTCGCCGCCGAGGTGTGGATGCGCCCGCCGCTTTCGGTAACCGGCACGCGCTGGACCCGGTGGACGCCGCTTTCGAACTTCAGCTTGGCGAAAACGCCATTGCCAGTGATCTGCGCCACCACTTCCTTGAAGCCCCCGACTTCGGACGGGCTCATGCTGACCGGCTCGATCCGCCAGCCCTGCTCGGCGGCAAACCGCTCGTACATCCGGTAGAGATCACCCGCGAACAGCGCCGCTTCATCGCCCCCTGTCCCGGCGCGGATTTCGAGCATGGCCGAGCGGCTGTCGGCAGCATCGCGCGGCAACATGGCGATCGACAGCCGGTGCTCGGCCGCGGGCAGTTCGCTCTTCAGCCGCTCGATCTCTTCCTCGGCCAGCTCGCGCATTTCGGGATCGTCAAGCTCGGCCAGGCTAGCGAGTTCGGCGCGCATCGCCATGACCTCTTCGGCCAGCTTGGCGACCGGTTCCAGTTCGGAAAAGTCCCGGCTAGCGGCAACGAAGTCCTTGCCCTCAAGCTGGCCGGAAGCCAGCCGCGCCTCGAGCTCAGCGAAGCGGCCGGAAATCTGGCGGAGCCGGGCGTCGGGGACGGACATCAGGCCGTCAGCGTTTCCAGCACGGCGTTAACGCGCGCCAGCACTGCGGCGTGCTCGGCCGAGCGGGAATTGCAGGCGATCTTGCCTTCACGCAGCGCCACACCAACCAGCACGCGCGAGGGCAGCTTGGACGCCTTGTCGAACCGCTTGCGAGGCGATCCGGTGGCAATCATATCCGCTGACAGGCCGGCGACGCGCAGGGCCTTCAAGGCGGCGACACCAAAGCCAATCGCAGCATCGTCCTCGATCGCCAGAATCACGTCCTGCAGGTCGGCGGCGACCTGCCCGGCATCGGCTACCAGCATCGCCAGTCGCTCAACCCCGGCCGCCCAGCCCACTGCCGGGGTATGCGCACCACCCAGGCTTTCCATCAGCCCGTCATAACGCCCGCCGCCCAGCACGGTGCCCTGCGCGCCCAGCCGGTCAGTGACGAATTCAAAGGCGGTGTGGCGATAATAGTCCAGCCCGCGGACCAGTGCCGGGGCGCGGGTCCAGGCAACGCCGGCGGCATCGAGGCCTGCAGTGACCTTGCCAAAGAAGTCCTGCGCCTCGTCGCTCAGGTAATCGTCGATTTTGGGCGCGGCATCGGTGAAGGCCTTGTCGCGCGGGTCCTTGCTGTCGAGGATGCGCAGCGGGTTGCGTTCCAGCCGATCCTGCGAATCTTCGGACAGTTCGCCCTTCACGGCGCGGAAGTATTCGACCAGCGCGGCGCGCCAGGCCTCGCGGCTGGCGCCATCGCCCAGCGTGTTGAGCATCAACGTGACGCCGTCCGCAATGCCCAGTTCCTTGAGCAATTGATCGGCCATGACCAGCAATTCGACATCGGCCTGCGGTTCGCCCGCGCCGATGATTTCGGCGTCAAGCTGGTGGAACTGGCGGTAGCGGCCCTTTTGCGGGCGCTCATAGCGGAACAGCGGGCCATGGGTGGCCAGCTTGACCGGGGCATACTGCTGCCAGCCGTTGCTGAGATAGGCGCGGCAGATCCCGGCGGTGAATTCTGGGCGCAGGGTCAGCGAATCCCCGCCGCGATCCTCAAACGAATACATTTCCTTGGAAACGACATCGGTCGTCTCGCCAATCGAACGGCTGAACACCTCGGTCTTCTCGAACACCGGCATTTCAACCCGGCGGAAGCGGTAGAGCTTGCGGATCCGTTCAAAGGTTTCGACCACATGGGCGAAAGCCTCGGCCTCTGCGCCGAAGATATCCTGGGTGCCGCGAATTGCCTGTGGAGTGCTCATGGCACTGGCCCATAAGCTTCGCGCAAAAAAGTGGGAACCGGTTTTTCACTCATGACCAAGTGACTTTCGAACGCTTCGCATCGACGCTGGTCGAAAAGCGCGCAGGCCAAGCTTGCGAGGGCGCGCACTTGCCGTCAAGAACCCGGCCCATGAAGCGCCATACTGCATCCGTCATCGTCGCGCTGGGGCTTGCGCTTGCTGCCCCGGCCCTGTCCGCCTCCCTTTCGGCCCCCGCCGCCGCGCCGCTGTCACAGCAGGTGCCCGATGCCGCCGACGTGCCCTATCCGGGCGGAACGATGACGCTGGACATCGACGCCACGGATACCCTGCGCGGCGTCTATCGCGTGACCCAGACCGTTCCGGTTGCACCCGGCATCCAACGCCTGACGCTGCTGTTTCCGCAGTGGCTGCCGGGCAACCACGGCCCGCGCGGCCCCTTGGCCGAGCTGGTTGATGTGACCTTCACCGCCAATGGCCAGCTGCTGCGCTGGAAGCGCGATCCGGTGGAAGTGAATGCCTTCCACATCGACCTGCCCGCCGGGACCAAGGATGTGGTGGCCAAGTTCCTTCACACCAGCCCGCTGCAATCGAGCGAAGGCCGGATCACCATGACGCAGGAAATGCTGAACCTGCAGTGGGAGAAGATGAGCCTCTATCCCGCCGGCCACTATGTCCGCCAGATCAAGGTCAAGCCGAGCGTCACCGTGCCCACCGGCTGGACCGTGGCCGGGGCGCTGGATGGGTTGCAGCGCGAGGGGAACCGTTGGTCATGGGGTGAAACGTCCTATGAAGTGCTGGTCGATTCGCCGCTGTTCGCCGGCAAGCACTTTGCCAAGTGGGATCTGGGCCAGAACGTCACGCTCAACGTCGTGGCCGACAAGCAGGAGCAGCTCGCCGCCAAGCCCGAGCAGATCGAACTGCACCGCAACCTGGTGACCGAGGCGCGGCTGGCTTTCGGCGCCAATCACTTTGACCGTTACGAATTCCTCCTGGCGCTGACCGACCGGATGGGCGGGATCGGGCTGGAGCACCACCGTTCAAGTGAGAACCAGCTGGAACCGGGCGCCTTTACCGAGTGGGACAAGTACGATTTCGATCGCAACCTGCTGCCGCACGAATATTCGCACTCCTGGTCGGGCAAGTTCCGCCGCCCGGCGCGGTTGTGGACTCCGGACTATCGCCAGCCGATGCAGGGGGACCTGCTGTGGACCTATGAAGGGCAGGACCAGTTCTGGGGCCTGGTTCTGGCCGCCCGCTCGGGCTTGCAGGGCAAGGACACCGTGCTGGGTATGCTGGCAACCTGGGCTGGAAACTTTGCCGAACAGCCGGGCCGTCGCTGGCGCTCGGTAGAGGATACCGGCAGCGATCCGGTCTTCGCGGCGCGCAAGCCCAAGCCCTTCAGCAGCCTGTCTCGCAACGAGGACTATTACACCGAAGGCGCGCTGACCTGGCTGGAGATCGACCAGATCATCCGCGCCGGGACCGGCGGCAAGCAATCGATCGACGATTTCGCCAAGCTGTTCTTCGGCATGCGCGATGGCGACTATGGCCAGATCGCCTTCGAAGCTGACGAGATCGTCACCAAGCTGAACCAGGTCTATCCCTATGACTGGGCCAAGCTGATCGACCAGCGGATCAACACCCCCGGCCAGCCCGCACCGGTCAAGGGGATCGAACTGGGCGGTTACAAGCTGGTCTGGAAGGAAGAGCCCAACCCCTACTTCAAGGCCTCGATGGCCGATTCCAAGTCGCTGAACCTGACCCATTCGATCGGGCTGGTGATCGACAAGGATGGGAAGGTCACCGCCACCCAGTGGGATGGTCCGGCGTTCAAGGCCGGGGTCGTTTCGGGCGCCACGATCCTGGCGGTCAACGGCATCGGTTATAGCCAGGATGAGCTGAAGAAGGCGATCACCGCCGCCAAGGCCGGTGCACCACTGGAATTGCTGACCAAGCGCGGCGACCGTTTCATTACCTACGCGATCGATTACAAGGGCGGTCTGCGCTGGCCGTGGCTCGAACGGGCCGTACCGGGCAATGCAGCAGCCGGACTGGATCTGCTGCTGACGCCCAAGGCCGGCAAGCGCAGGGCGTTAGCCAAGGGTAAATAATCTCATTCCTGTTGCGATGCAGCATGGCCGCGTCTAAGGGCGCGGCCATGCGTATCGACCTTATTCCCGCCGGCGACAATCCGCCCCACGAAATCAATGTCCTGATCGAAGTTCCGATTGGTGGCGAACCCGCGAAGTACGAGTTCGACAAGGCCAGCGGCGCGCTGTTTGTTGACCGCATCCTGCACACGCCGATGCGGTACCCGGCCAATTACGGTTTCATCCCGCACACATTGGGCGAAGATGGTGATCCTCTTGACGCGCTCGTGATCACGCGTTCGCCGATCATGGCCGGTGCCGTGATCAAGGTTCGTCCGGTTGGCGTACTGCTGATGGAAGACGACAAGGGCGGTGACGAGAAGCTGGTCTGCGTGCCAGTCGACGCCACCTTCCCCTATTACCGCGAAGTTGCTGGCCACGATGACCTGCCGCCAATCGTGACCCAGCAGATCGAGCACTTTTTCCAGCACTACAAGGATCTTGAACCGGGCAAGTGGGTCAAAATCAAGGGCTGGGGCGATGTCGAAAAGGCCAAGCAGCTGATCGTCGAGGCGCAGGAGCGCGCGCTCGGCACGAAGTACGCCTAAAGGCCGGTTGCGCCGACCGGTCGGCCCGCTACAAGCGCGGCCCATGACCGGTCGTCGCCACGATATTGCTATTGCCGGAGGAGGACTGTCCGGCGGGCTGATCGCGCTTGCCCTGCAGCGTGCCCGGCCCGAGCTGGACGTGGTGCTGCTCGAAGCCGGCGGAGCGCCGGGCGGCAACCACCGCTGGTCATGGTTTGCCAGCGACCTGGATGAAGCCGGAGCCGACCTCCTTTCAGCGATGCGCATCACCCGCTGGGATCAAGGTTATGACGTGGCCTTCCCGGCCCATGCGCGCCGGCTGACCACGGGCTACCGCTCGCTCGCTTCGGCAGACTTTGCCGCCGCCCTGGCCCGCGAGCTGGCACCCGGCACGATCCGTGCCAATGCGCAGGTGGTGGCGCTGCACGCCGATGGCGTGGAGCTGGAGACTGGCGCGCGGATCGCGGCGCGCACCGTGATCGACTGCCGGGGGTTCGCGCCGAGCCCAGACCTCTGCGGCGGCTGGCAGGTCTTCATGGGCAGGCATTTGCGCACCGCGCAGCCGCACGGAGTGACCCGGCCGGTTATCATGGATGCCCGCGTGAACCAGCACGGGGCCTATCGCTTTGTCTATGTCTTGCCGCTGGCTCACGATGAACTGTTCATCGAAGACACCTATTACGCCGACAGCCCGGATCTTGATCGCCGTGCCCTGTCGAGCCGGATCGACGCCTACTGCGCGAACCACGGCTGGAACGGCGAACTGCTGGGGCATGAAACCGGCGTGCTGCCGGTCGTGACAGGCGGGAACTTCAATGCATGGCAGGCAAGCCTGCGGGTGCCCGGCGTCGCCCGGGCCGGTGCGCGCGCCGGGTTCGTCCACCCGTTGACGAGCTATACCCTGCCGCAGGCCGCCGCTACGGCGCAACTGATCGCGCACGAGGCAGACTTGCCGGGCGAGCAGCTGGCCGCGCTTCTTGAAGGGGAAGCCGCCCGGCACTGGTCAGCCACCGGCTTCTATCGCAGGCTTGGCGCCATGCTGTTTGGCGCAGGCGCGCCTGACCAGCGCTATCGTATCTTTGAACGTTTTTACCGCCTGCCGGAACCGAGCATCGAACGCTTTTATGCCGCCCGATCGACCCTGGGTGACAAGGCGCGCGTGCTGGTGGGCAAGCCTCCTGTACCGGTGCTGGGGGCGATGCGCGCCTTGCTTGCGTCCGGGGCGCCAATGGCCGAAAGAGCATGACAATGACAGATCCAGTCCCCGCCACCCCAACCCTGCCCGTGCCCACCGGCAAGCGCGCCTGCGTGATCGGTGCCGGCTTCGGCGGCCTGGCACTGGCGATCCGCCTGCAATCAGCCGGGATCGAAACCGTGGTCGTTGAAGCCCGCGACAAGCCCGGCGGGCGCGGCTATTTCTGGGAACAGGACGGTTTCACCTTCGATGCCGGGCCCACCGTGATCACCGACCCGCCCTGCCTGCAAGAGCTGTGGGCGCTGACCGGCCACGACATGGCCGAAGACGTCACGCTGATGCCGGTCATGCCGTTCTACCGGCTCAACTGGCCCGACGGCACCAACTTTGACTATTCGAACGACGAGGCCGGCCTGGCGCGCGAGATTGCCCGGGTCGCGCCTGGCGACCTCGCCGGTTACGAGGAATTTCTGCAATACGCCGCCGGGGTGTTCGAGGAAGGCTACGTCAAGCTTGGCACGGTGCCGTTCCTGGACTTTTCCAGCATGATCAAGGCCGCCCCGGCGCTGGCCAAGTATCAGGCCTGGCGTTCGGTCTATTCGATGGTTTCCAGCTTCATCAAAAGCGAGAAGCTGCGCGAGGCGCTGACCTTCCATACCCTGCTGGTCGGCGGCAATCCGATGACCACCAGCGCGATCTATGCCCTGATCCACAAGCTGGAAAAGGACGGCGGCGTCTGGTGGGCCAAGGGGGGCACCAACCAGCTGATCGCCGGGATGGTCAAGCACTTCGAGCGGCTCGGCGGCACGCTGCGCCTGCATGATCCGGTGGTCCAGGTTCACACCCTTGGCAACAAGGTGACCGAGGTGGAATGCGCCAGCGGCTGGACCGAGCGCTTCGATGCCGTCGCCAGCAATGCCGATATCATGCATTCCTACCGCGATCTGCTGTCGGAGAGTCCGCGTGGGCCGCAAATGGCGCGCAAGCTTGCGCGCAAGCGCTTTTCGCCCAGCCTGTTCGTGGTTCACTTCGGGCTGGAGGGCACCTGGCCGGGGATCCCGCACCACATGATCCTGTTCGGGCCGCGCTACAAAGGCCTGCTGGATGATATCTACCAGCACGGGGTCCTGCCGCAGGACTTCTCGATCTATCTGCACCATCCAACGGTTACCGATCCCTCGGTCGCACCGCCGGGCAAGAGCACTTTCTATGCGCTGATCCCGGTTGCCAACCAGGGCAAGCTGCCGATCGACTGGGAAACCGTCGGCCCGCTGATCGAAAAGCGCGTGCTTGATGAAGTCGGCCGCCGCCTGATCCCGGACATCCATGACCGGATCGTGACCAAGTTCCACTACGCCCCGCGCGATTTCGCGCTGGACCTCAACGCCCACCTGGGCAGCGCCTTCAGCCTTGAGCCAATCCTGACCCAGAGCGCCTGGTTCCGCGGCCACAACCGCGATGACAAGGTGAACAACTTCTATCTGGTTGGCGCCGGTACGCACCCGGGGGCAGGCATCCCCGGCGTTGTCGGAAGCGCCAAGGCCACGGCCCGCCTGATGGTGGAGGACCTGCGGTGAAGCGGATTGCAGTCTATTGCGGCTCGGCCACTCCTGAGGATCCCCGCTATATCGAGCTGGCACAGCAGGTCGGCCGGACCCTGGCGACACGCGGCATCGGCGTGGTCTATGGCGGCGGCAAGCTGGGGCTGATGGGCGCGGTTGCCGACAGCGCGCTGGCCGCCGGCGGCGAGGTGATCGGCGTGATCCCCGAAGCCTTGGTCAATTCCGAAGTCGCGCACCGTGGCTGCACCGAACTCCACGTCGTATCCGGCATGCACGAGCGCAAGCTGGCCTTCACCAACCTGTCGGACGGGTTCCTGACCATCCCCGGCGGTGTGGGGACGATGGACGAGCTGTGGGAAGCAGTCTCCTGGGCCCAGCTGGGCTATCACGCCAAGCCGGTCGGCCTGCTGAACGCATTCGGCTTCTTTGACCAGTTGCTGGCCTTCAACCACCACATGATCGCGGTTGGCTTTATTCGCCCGGCCCATGCCGGAATCATCATCGCTGAGCCCGAGCTGGACCTGCTGCTGACCCGGATGGCTGCGCACGAACCACACACCCCGATCTTCGCGATGAAGACGAGCGACTTGTGATGCAAGGCTGTGCCAACATCCTTCGACAGGCTCAGGATGGGCGGGGCGGGATTGACTGATAGCACCTCACCCGCTCCGGCTGAGCCTGTCGAAGCCGCGGCGCCTGCTCTGGACCGCGCCCAGCTCCTCACCCATGCCCGCCAGTCGATCATGCGCGGCTCCAAGAGCTTTGCCATGGCCAGCCAGCTGTTCGATCGCCCCACGCGCGAGCGGGTCTGGCTGCTCTATGCCTGGTGCCGCCGCTGCGATGATCTGGCCGACAATCAGGACCATGGCGGCACGCTGGGCGAACAGGCCGGGGCCGAGGCCCGCCTCGCCACGATCCGCGAGCTGACCGCCAGGGCGCTGGCCGGTGAACCCTGCGGCGATCCATCGTTCGATGCCTTTGGCCTGGTCGCGCGCGAATGCGGGATCACCGCCGCCATGGCCGATGATGTGATCGCCGGCTTCGCGCTCGATGCCGCAGACTGGCGTCCGCGGAGCGAGGCGGACCTCCTGCAATACTGCTTCCATGTCGCCGGGGCTGTGGGCGTGATGATGGCCGTGGTCATGGGGGTCGACCCCGAAGACGCGGATACACTCGACCGCGCCTGTGATCTGGGCCTGGCCTTCCAGCTGGCCAATATCGCCCGCGACCTTGACGAGGATGACGCCGCCGACCGCTGCTATCTCCCGCTTGAATGGCTGGTTGAGGCCGACATTCCCCCGGGCGAGCAGATGAAGCCGCATTACCGCCGCCCACTGACTGCGCTGGTCCACCGGATGTGCGCCATGGCCGAAGCTTACGAAGCGTCGGCCCGGATCGGTGCGGGTCGGCTCGCTTTCCGCCAGCGCTGGGCAGTGCTGGCCGCGGCCGGGATCTATGGCGACATAGCTCGCGCCGTCGATGCGGCGGGTGAACACGCCTGGGATCACCGCATCCATACCTCTGGCGCGCGCAAGCTGTGGCACGTAATCCACGCGCTGTGGGAAGCCGCCTTGCCACCGCCCCGTGCCACTGACCGCCCGCCACTGGGACGCCGCCAGCTTGCAGAGCGCGCCCGCGCGGCCTAGGGGCTTCGCGTCATGCATTCCTATCCCGCCCCCGCGCTCGCCCGTGTCGAGGAAATGGTCCGCGCCGCCGCGGCCGATCCGGCCCGCGCCGTCTCGTTCCAGGGTGCGCCCGGCTGCAACGGTCATCGCGCCGCACACGAATATGCGCCGGATTGCCTGCCGCTGCCCTGCTTCAGCTTTGAAGATGCGCTGGAAGCGGTGAAGGATGGCCGGGCCGGGCACGCGATCATCCCAATCGAGAATTCGCAGCACGGCCGGGTGGCAGACATCCACTTCCTGCTGCCCGAAAGCGGGCTGGCGATCGTGGGTGAGCACTTCATGGCGATCCACCATGACCTGATGGCCGTGGGTGATGGCCCGTTCAAGGCCTGCTATTCGCACCCCCAGGCGCTGGGCCAGTCGCGCGTGTTCCTGCGCGAGCGGGGGATCGTGCCGCTGGCCTATGCCGATACGGCCGGGGCCGCTGCCTTCGTTGCCGAGCAAGGCGATCCCGAAGCCTGCGCCATCGCCCCCAAGATTGCCGCCGAGCTCTATGGCCTCAAGACCATCGCCGAGAACGTCGAGGACGCGGCCGACAACATGACCCGCTTTGTGGTCCTCTCGCGCCAGCCGCTTGATCCCGCGTCGCTCGCCGGCACGGTGACGATGACCACCTTCGTCTTCGAGGTGAAGAATATCCCGGCCGCGCTTTACAAGGCGCTGGGCGGCTTCGCGACCAACGGCGTCAACATGACCAAGCTGGAAAGCTACCAGAAGGGCGCCAGCTTTGCCGCGACCCGGTTCTATGCCGATATCGTCGGCGCGCCGGGCGATCCTGCGGTTGATCGCGCGCTTGAAGAACTGGCCTTCCATTGCAAGGAGCTGCTGGTGCTGGGCACCTATCCGCAGGGCCGCCCGCGTGGGTGATACCTCCGAACTGCTGCTGCGGCCGGCCTGCGAAGCTGACATCCCGGCCCTGTCGCGCCTGGCGATCGACGCCTTCGTTGCCAAATTCGGCCCGCTTTACACCGAGCAGGACCTCAACACCTTCCTGACCGAGAGCCTGTCCGAACCGGCCATTGCCGCGGAACTGGCCAATCCGAACCGCGTCTATCGCCTGGCCGAACAGGACGGTGTGCTGCTGGGTTACTGCAAGATCGGCCTGATCTGCGGCTTTCCGGAGCATGCCCGGGGCCAGCGGGTGATGGAACTGAAGCAGCTTTACACCGCGCCTGATGCCACCGGCATGGGGATTGGCGGCAAGCTGATGGACTGGGCCATGGGCGAATTTGCCTCCCGCGGCGCGGACGAAGTGCAGATCTC
>JACCDN010637405.1_pt1 | contig 47831 bp, 43 predicted proteins | sample 7441691 | NCBI WGS metagenome assembly JACCDN01 (sample SAMN15323439, study PRJNA562643) | freshwater metagenome | isolation source: river surface water | place: USA:Blue River Watershed | collected 2017-08-16 | reverse complement strand
TCTTTCCAATCGCTACAGGGCCCATCACCCAGTTGCAGTTGGTTATCCACAACGGCACCGGCAAGCGGTGTATCCAGCCGGGCCATCACGTTGCCGTTCTGTGGCGTGAGCACCACCTGTATCGCCCGAAAATTGAGCAGCAATGCATCGGGCCCCACGTTATAGGGGCGCATGGGCTTGCCATCAAACGCAACTGGATCAAACGGCAGGGCCGAAGCCGGGCCAAAGCGGGAACGGTCCAGCACGATATTGCCCCGCAAATCCGTCAAACCTTGGGCGCGTAATTGACGTAGCAACGACGATAGCCGCTCCACCGTGAGCGATGGGTCGCCGCTGCCGACAATGATTAAATCATCCCCGTTTTGCCAGACCTCGGTCTTCAGGGTCGTGGCGGGGCCCAGCCGCACCAGTGCCGCGTACGTGGTGTACAGCTTCGCCGTCGAGGCCGTGAGCCGTAAAGTGCCCGGGTTAAGCGACCAGGTCTTGGCGCCACCCTCGAGCGGTTGAGCCACAACGCTTATATGGGCAGCCGGAATATCCACTGCCGCCAGCGCACGCACAAAGCGGCTTACGGCCGGGTCATCCTGGGTAGATGCCTGTGCCGAGACAGCGGGCGCAATGCCGAATAGAATAGCGAGCCATATCAAACGGTTTTTCATGGAGACGATTATGCCAGCCAATTTGTTCAAGCTCGCGGGCCGCACCCGTTCATTGCTGGCCGGGCTGGCAGTCGCGCTCACGGCCACTGCTTGCGCGCCGGATATGTTCCAGTTCAGCCTGGATCGCGAGAAATACATGAATGCCTTCACCGATCGCATCGCCAAAAACTGCGGTTCCATGTACATTAACGAGTTCCAGGTTTGGGTGCTGGCGCAGGGCGAATCGGCCGACCCGAGTTATCAGACTTACTTTCTGGATCAGGCCTCCATGCTGCTCTACGGCACCATCACGCCGGAGCAATACATTGCCGACATGAGCGGTTACTTTGACGATGTCAGCCCGCGTGGCATGAAAACCTATCAGTGCATCATTGCCCAATTGCCAGAGCAGACACCGGCAACGCCCAAGGCCTACCGCACCATCATGAAGGCGGCACCCCAGGTTACCGGCAACGACTGATTCAACGCTGAACCCATGAAACTGGCGATTGCCCGACAGCGTTATAACCCCTATGGCGGGGCAGAGCGCTTCGTCGAAGGTGCGCTAAAAGCCCTGGCGCAAAGCGGGGAGGTCGATGTCACCTTGCTCACGCGCGCCTGGGATGAAGCCTCACCCACATCCAGCCGTCGTCGGGTGGAGATTGTGAACCCCGCCTACCGGAGCTTGCCGTTTGGCCGGGTGAGCCGGGATCGCAGCTTTGCCGAAGCGGTTGGCCAGATCATCGCAGAGAATCGTTTTGACCTCGTGCAGGCGCATGAGCGTATCGCCGGGTGCCATATCTTTAGAGCAGGCGACGGCATTCATGCCGCCTGGTTGCGCCATCGACAGGCCGATCAACCGGCGTTCAGCCGCTGGTGGCAGAAGTTGGACCCGTACCACGCCTATACGGTCGAGGCCGAGCGCGCCATGTTCGCCCATGCCAACCTGCAGGCCGTGATCTGCAATTCAAAGATGGTGGCCAACGAAATCCGAGCTGAATACGGGGTTGCGCCAGAAAAACTGCGGGTCGTCTACAACGGCGTCGATCTGCTTAAATTTAGCCGTGAAAATGTGGTTAAAAGCCGTGAACGCATCAGAGACGAATTTGCAATTCCGCAAGAGGCGCCCCTCGTTCTGTATGTCGGCAGCGGTTACCAGCGCAAAGGTGTTGCCCCGCTACTCAAGGCTATGGCTCAACCTGAATTGCGGGCGGCTGGCGCCTGGTTGGCGGTCGTGGGGGCGGATAAGCACCTGGATCGCTACCGCCAGATGGCCGAGTGCCTTAAAGTCGCCGATCGGGTGGTGTTCGCCGGTGCGCAGAAAGAGGTTGCCGCCTGGTACGGCGCTGCTGATGTCTTTGCCTTGCCCACCCAGTACGACCCATGTCCTAATGCCGCGCTGGAGGCGCTGGCGTGTGGCTTGCCTACGCTCACGAGCCCTACCTGTGGCGTGGCAGAGCTCATTAGCAGCCCCCTGGCCGGTGCCGTCGTGTCGCCACAAGATCCGACTGCGATGGCTCAAGAATTGGCCCGTTTGCTAGAAGCCACGCGCTTGCCGAACCGGGCGGCGGCCAGGGCCGCGCGAGATTGTGTGGCCCACCTCTCGTGGGAGGCCATGTCCGGCCAGTTGCAAGCCTTGTACGCCACTCTGGCAAAATAACAATGGTTGGCGGCGGCATGCCGCGTCCGGCAAGGCTTCAGGGTACAATAACAGTCTGAAAGCCTGGGGGTTTCCCGGGCGCTAGCCGGATACCTGGATGCGACTGGTCGACCCTGACAATCTGAAGCTCTATCGCCGCCTACTCAACTACGCGCGCCCTTACTACAAGGCTTTGGCCGTAGGCATGGTGCTGACGGCGCTGTCCGCTGCGACAGAGCCTCTGCTGCCCGCACTATTAAAGCCCATGCTAGACGATGGCTTCAAATTCGGTACCGACACCCCATTGCTTTGGTTGCCCTTTGGCGTGGTGGGTATTTTCCTGTTGCGCGGGGTGCTGGGTTTCGGTGCCACCTACATCGTCGCCTGGGTGCAGAACAAAATCGTCTTCCAGATCCGCACAGAAATGTTCGCGCATCTGATGCGCCTGCCGAGTGACTTCTTTCAGAAACACCCCTCCGCCAAAACCATCAACCGCATTACCAATGATGTCAACGGCGTCACCTCGGCCAGCACCACGGTGCTTACCACGCTCATCAAGGACGGCGTTACCGTCATTGGTCTGCTGGCCTGGCTGCTGTACCTGAACTGGCAGCTCATGCTCATCACGTTGATGGTCATTCCGGTGCTGGGTGTTTCTGTGCGCAAGCTCAGTAAGCGTCTGCGTCGACTCATGCATGCCGAACATGACAACATGGTGCTCATGACCACGGCCGTGCAGGAAGCCATCTCCAACCAGAAAATCATCAAGGTTTACGGCGGCGAGCAGCAGGAGGTCAATCGCTTCGAAGGCGTGGCCAACTACCTGCGTGGCATCTTCATGCGCGGCACCGTCACCGCCGCATTGGGTACGCCCATTACCCAGCTGTCATCAGCGCTGGCTGTGGCCATTATCATTGCCGTGGCCATGGTGCAGTCGGCCGAAGGCATGACCACCATTGGTGGCTTTGTCTCATTCATTACCGCCAGCCTGATGATGAACGCACCGCTCAAGCGCTTGTCGGATCTCAATGCCCCCATTCAACGCGGGATGGCCGCTGCCGAGCATGTCTTTTCCATGCTGGATGAACCCACTGAGCGGGATACCGGTTCAGTGACGCTGGAAAACGTGCGCGGTGACATCGTTTTCGATAACGTCTCCTACCGTTACCCCGAAGCTGAACGCAATGCACTCACCGACGTCAACCTCGTCGTCAAACCGGGCGAACAGATTGCCTTGGTTGGCCCGTCGGGTGGTGGCAAGAGTACCTTTGCCAACCTGTTGCCTAATTTCTTGCATGTCACCGGTGGCGAGATTCGTATTGATGGCCACGCCATCGACAGCGTGCACCTCACCAGTTTGCGCAACCAGATGGCGCTGGTTACTCAGGAAGTGCTGTTGTTCAACGACACCATCGCGAACAACATCGCCTTTGGTGCCACGCGCCAGCTAACGCTAGAAGAAATAAAAGCCGCAGCAAAAGCCGCGCACGCGCTGGAATTTATCGAAGCGCTGCCAGAGGGGTTCAATACGCTGGTGGGCGAGGGCGGTATGCGTCTTTCCGGCGGTCAGCGCCAGCGTATCGCCATTGCGCGCGCTGTGCTCAAAAATGCACCCATCCTCATTCTGGACGAAGCAACTTCCGCACTGGATAACGAGTCCGAGCGCCATGTGCAAGCCGCGCTCGATGAGCTCATGGTCGGCCGCACCAGCTTTGTCATTGCGCACCGTCTCAGCACCATTGAAAAGGCGGATCGCATTGTCGTGCTGAAAGAAGGTCGGATTGCAGAAATTGGCACCCATGCCGAACTGTTGGCCCGAAACGGCATCTACACCTATCTGCACCAGGTGCAGGGGGACAGCGCACCTGTGCAACCCGAGGGCAACGCCTGATGTGCGGCTTCGTCGGTTGGCTGGATAAGCACCCTGCGGACCAGGCCACCCTGGAGCGCATGACCACCACGCTGGCGCACCGTGGGCCGGATGCGGCAGGCTATCACCTGCAAGGCCCCATTGGTCTGGGCCACCGCCGTTTGGCCGTGATTGATCTGGCCGCCAGCCAGCAGCCCATGCTCAGCTCCTGTGGGCGCTACACATTAGCTTACAACGGCGAACTCTATAACTTTAAAACACTGCGCGCCGAGCTGCAAAGCAAGGGCGTGCAGTTCCGCACGAATGGCGACACCGAAGTATTGCTACAGGCGCTCATTGCCTGGGGTGATGATGCATTGCCGCGCCTCGAAGGCATGTTCACTTTTGCCTTCTGGGATAAACAGAACGAATCGCTGCTGTTGGCGCGGGATCCGCTCGGCATCAAGCCCCTCAACATCTATCAGGATGATCAACGCATCCTGTTTGCCTCCGAATTAAAAGCCATCCTCGCGCACCCGGGCGTATCGCGTGAGTTGGACATGGATGCCCTGCAGCTCTATCTGGAGTGTCAGTACATCCCGGCACCGTTCACCATCTTCAAGCAGATCCGCAAACTGCAACCAGCGTGGGCATTGCGTGTGCAGAATGGTCAGACTCGCGAGTGGACCTACTGGAACCCGAATTACGAACCCAAGTGGACTGCTAGCGAAGCAGAGCTCACCGATCAACTAGAAGCCGAACTCAAACGCTCGGTATCCTCCATGCTTGTGGCCGATGTACCACTCGGTGCGTTTGTCAGCGGCGGCATCGATTCATCGCTCGTCGCGGCGCTGATGAAAGACGGTGGACAAAGCCAGCCCAAAATTTTTAACCTCGGTTTTGTCGGCAACACCAGCCATAGCGAACACGAATACGCGGCGCGCGTGGCACAGCATATCGGGGCAGAGCATCACCCGCTCATGGTGCAGTCCGGTGATGTCATCTCCGCCTTTGATCAATGGGTCGACATCTACGATGAACCCTTTGGTGACCAAGCCGCATTGCCCACCATGCTGCTCTCGCGTCTCACGCGTCAACACGTCACAGTAGCGCTGAGTGGTGAAGGCGCCGACGAAGTGTTTGCCGGTTACAGCAACTACGCCAAGCGTCTTAAAGAAGCTAAAACAGCGGCACGCCTGGGGCATCCGCTGTCCCCGTTACCGCTCATCTACCCATTGTTGCCCGCCACGCTACGTAAAGACCGGCTCATCAAAGCGGCAGCCCGGCCATTAAGCCGTCGTTATACGACGATCCCCAATCACTTCGATCGCGAGCTGCACAAAGGCATGCTCAACCCGGCACTCACGCGCCAAACCTCGGTGCCTCTGGAGCTGCTGGCCGAAGAAGCTTATGCCAACTGCCAAGCCAGCGGTTACCTCGACAAGCTGCTTACCATCGACCAGAAGCTCTGGCTGCCAGATGACCTGCTCACCAAGGTCGACCGCGCCACTATGGCGTACTCGCTCGAAGCACGTGTGCCATATTTGGATCATAAGCTCGTTGAGTTCGCCGCACGCCTACCAGCAAATATGAAGCTGCATGGCCGCGACACGAAATACCTGCTCAAAAAGGTGGCCGAGCGCTATCTGCCGCACGACATTGTTTACCGTGGCAAACAGGGTTTTGTCATGCCATTGCATGAATGGCTGGCAGGCGGCCTCAGCGCATCGCTCACCGACATGCTCGGCGCGGGTGGGCTAGGCGGCCGCAACATCTTCCGCAATGGCTTTCTGGAAAAACTCCAACGCGAGCAGGCTACGCCTAAACAACCGCATGGTGGCCGCCTGTGGACATTGATGGTGCTGGAACTCTGGTTCCGCCGCTATGCACCGGACTTCAAACTGTGATGACAGAACCAAAATTATCCATCCTGCACACCGAATCCTCTACCGGCTGGGGCGGCCAGGAAATCCGCATTCTCACGGAGGCCGCCGGCATGATCGCGCGCGGCCACAACGTGGTGCTGGTCACCCCGCCGGAGGCACAGATTGCACCGGCCGCTATCAAGCGCGGTATTCCTACCGTGACGCTGCCCATCGGCCGTAAAAATTTCAAAGGCTTCATGTCCATGCGCCAGTACCTCAAGCAGCATGGGCACGAGTTTGATGTCATCAACACGCACAGCTCGACGGATAGCTGGTTGGTGGCGGCCAACTGCGCCACGCTCAGCGGTATGCCGCCGCTGGTGCGCACCCGCCATGTGTCGTCCCCCGTTAACACCAAAGCCAGCACGCGCTGGTTGTATCAAACCGCCACGAAGCATGTGGTCACTACGGGTGAAGCGCTGCGCAGCACGCTCAATCGGGTGAATGGGTACGATCTCAATCGCATGACCTCGGTACGCACCGGTATCGACCTCAGCTATTACAAACCCCTAGATAAAGCGGCCATGCGCGCCAAACTCAAGGTGGCTGATAAACCGACGATCGGCATTCTGGCCACGCTGCGCGACTGGAAAGGCCATGATGATCTTGTCGATGCCTTCGCCAGCATCAAGGACGAATTCCCCGAGTGGCAGATCCTGGTCATTGGTGATGGTCCACGTTGGGGCGACATTGAACGCCGCCGCGCATCGCATGGGCTGGATGATCGCATCATTATGGTGGGCAATCAGGATAACGTGCCTGAGTGGCTCAGCTGCTTGGACTTGTTTGTGCTCCCCTCCTATGGCGACGAAGGTGTGCCCCAGGGGCTCATGCAAGCCATGGCCTGTGGCGTGCCCGCCATCAGTACGCCGATTGGTGCTATTGCTGAGGCACTGCAAGATGGCCAGACGGGTCTTATGACACCGCCGCGCGATGTGCCCAAATTGGCAGAAAATCTACGCCGCTTGATGGGCAATGCCCAACTGCGCCAGCAATTTGCCGATGCCTCACTGGGCTATAGCCGCAACTTCGGTATCGACATCATGCTCGATCGCATGGACAAGGCCTTCCGCCAGGCCATTGCCGAGACGAAATAAATCATCATGTGCGGCATCGCGGGCCTGATCCAGAACCACGCAGCAGCGCCAGAAACGCTGTCGGCCATGCGCGACGCCTTGCGTCGCCGTGGGCCCGATGCTGAACATATCGTTGGCTGGAGCAGCCAGGGTCAACGTAATGACGCACAGCCCGAGGTCGCTCTCGTCCATACGCGTCTAGCCATCATGGACCCGCGCCCCGAAGCAGACCAACCCTTTAGTAACGACGATGGCAGCATCTGGCTCTGCTACAACGGCGAAGTCTACGATTGGCAGCAGTATGCCAACGAGCTGCGGGCGCAGGGTGTGCAATTCAAAACCCATGCCGATACAGAATTCATCCTGCGCGGCTACGAAGCCTGGGGCCTGGAAGGCCTGTTGCCCAAACTGCGGGGCATGTTCGCTTTTGCCATTCTGGATTGGAACAAGCGCGAAGTATTTCTCGCGCGAGACCGCATGGGTCTCAAGCCCTTGGTTTACACCACTGCTAATGGTGGCTTAGCCTTCGGCTCACTCGTGCGCTCGGTGCTACCGGCTGTGCCTAAAGCACAGCGCCAATTCTCGGCAGAAAGTATTGATGCCTATCTGGCGCACCGCTACATCCCCGCGCCACGCACTATCTTCCAGCACATCCATCGCCTGGAAAACGCCCACTACCTGCATTACCGGCTGGATACGCAGCAGCTCACCAAGCATTGCTATTGGCAGCCACATGGCCAAGCGGGTGATTGGAAAAAAGAACTCGACACCGCCATCCGTATCCGTACTGTGGCAGATCGCCCACTCGGCGTATTCCTCTCCGGTGGTATCGACTCCAGTACCATCGCCTGCCGCCTCAAAGAGCAGGGCTTTGAGCGGTTACAAACATTCTCGGCCGCGTTTCCCGGCAGTCCGCTGGATGAATCGCCCATTGCCAAAAAAATTGCCGATGCCCTGGGTTTGCCGAATCAGGCCATTCCCGTACCGCTCACTATTGCCAAAGACTTTGAGCAGATCATTGCCGATTTGGATGAGCCCTTTGCCGACCCTTCGAGCTTCCCGACCTGGTATCTGGCACAAGCCACCACACAGCATGTGAAGGTGGTGCTCGGGGGTGATGGGGGTGATGAACTGTTCGCGGGTTATAAACGCTTGAGCAAACATCTGCGCACCAGTTGGCGCCGTTTGTTACGTCTACCGCTACCGCGCATGGCGGATATGGCCGGTAAAGGCTGGCGCAAAATTGTAGAAGAGTTACGACTCAACTGGCTCGAGGCGTACAGCCTACGGTTCTCCGGTATGACACCGGGGCAACGAGCTTTTTTACAGCCCGGGTTAAAAGCCCCTTCGGTGACTTACTGGCGCTATCCCACCATAGATACCCTAAATCAGCTTTCGCCCATCAAGCAGCTCTTGGCGGTAGACCTTAACAACTACCTGCCAGAATACATACTGCGCAAGGGAGATCTCTGCACCATGGCGCATGGTCTTGAGCTGCGGGCACCGCTGCTCGATCATGTCTGGGCAGAGCGCGTCATGGCCCTTCCTAATAACGAGCGCTTTACCCAACCCACTAAAAAGATTTTTGCGGCTGTTACAGAACGCCTAGCATCGCTGGATTTATTCAACCTCAAGAAGCGCGGATTCAATCCCCCGCTACAGCCCTGGTTAAAAGAAGATCTGCAGCACCGTTTTGCCGGTCTCGGCGAACGGCTGCAAACGCACACGCAAGGTCAGATCAATGCAGGTCGTGTGGAACGCCTGGTGGCTGAATATCAAAGCCGCCCGGCATTGGCCGAGCAAGTGTTGCAACTGATCATTCTGGATGCATCACTGAGCCAACTCGCTGCATTGGCCAAGGCTGCCTGACCATGAAAATCCTCATCATCAACGTAACCCGTATTGGCGACACCCTGTTTGGCGTGCCATCCATTCGGGCCATTGCCCAGCATTACCCGGGTGCAGAAATAACCGTGCTGGCACACCCGAACCGTTATGAAGTGCTGGAACATTTACCTTATGTGCAGCATACAGGTGGTATTACTAAAAAGTCTGCGTGGTATCGCGGTTGGTTGGGTAAACAATACGACAAAGCCTTTGTTTGGGGCTTTGATGCGCCGCTGATTCGTTATGCCGCGCGCGTCAGCAAAGAAGTCATTGCTCACCGTCAACCAGATGAAGCAGTGAACAAATTGATCGATCACATCGTTGAGCCGCCGCGCCATAAAGCCAACCATGTGGTGAAGCAGCTGCTAACTCTGCCGGAAGGCGTGGGCATCACCACCACAAACCACCGTATTGATTTAGTACTCACCGAGGCAGAGCGCAACTGGGCCAAAGAAACGCTCGCATCCAAAGGCTTCACTACCAGCAACTTATTAATCGGCTTCCAGACTACAAGTTTTCATACACGCCCCTATCGGGATTGGCCGATTGAAAACTTCCGTGAAGTAGCCAACCGAGTCACTGCAGCTTATCCACAGGCACGCTTTATTCTTTTTGGCGGACGCGATGGTCTAGAGCGTAACCAAACCTTGGCTGCAGAATTGGGCGCGCGTTGTGTCTCCTTTGCCAATCAGTTGTCGCTTCGCCAGACAGCGGCCATCATGTCTTGCCTCAATGGCTATGTGGGGGTTGATACCGGGCCCACGCATATCATGAGCACTTTTGATATCCCGCTCATCGGCCTGTACCACGCTAAATCCAAGACACACCATACTGGTCCACTACAGCATCCGCGGGATTACTGCATTAACCATCCGGCAGACGAAGCAGACGCGGATGAAACGACGCCGATGGCAGACATTTCGGTGAATCAGGTGGTTGAGCAACTGATGCGTGCGCTAGAGAAAAGCCGTTGATTTACATATTGCTCACCTGGTTAGCCGCGCCGCTATGGTGGCCGTTGGCACAAGTGCGCAAATTTGCCACTAAAACACCGCAACGCATCCTCATTGCAGAAATTGCCGGCATTGGTGATGTGGTCTGTAGTACCGCTGTGTTTAAAGCCATACGAGCGCGTTACCCGCAGGCGCATATTGCGCTGATGGTGGATACGGTGCTGACCGATCTGGCTGCACAAGATACCAATCTGGATGAAATCATCCCTTTTGCTTACGGCGCACAACGGGGTTTGAAAGGACGCTTAAATCTAATGCGTCACATGAAAACCTTCGACACCGTGGTTTGCCTTATTCCCAGTGCGGCGCAGTTAACTGCCATGTGTTGGGTGGGTGTGCCCCGCCGCTATAGCGTGTTGCCCGATGTGCCCACGCGCAGCTACCAATGGCTGGCACCGCTGATGACGCATGCCATAGCACACCAAACCAACACACCCTTTGTAGGCATGCAACTTCATTTGCTCGCACCGCTAGGTGTGAATCAGGGTGATCTAAGCCGCCAACTGTTTATGCAGGAATCCTCCCGTGTACATGTCCGTAGCTGGTTGCATAGACCTGCTACCCGTTGGGTAGGCATTGCCATCGGTAGTGGACAAGGTATCAAAGCGATTCAGCCAGATGTGTTGATGTCGTTAATTCGGCAGTTGCTACAACACGATGGTATCGGTGTGGTCCTGATTGGGGGTGGTAAAGAAGTATCGTTGGCAACTCGTCTTACACCTGCGATCCCGAGTCCTCGGCTCGTTAACACGGTAGGGCAAATCACCCTGGCAGATTTGCCAGCGCTCATCGAACAACTCGCAGTTTTTATAGGTGTAGATTCAGGCGTTACCTACATGGCAGATACCTTAGGTATTCCCATGGTGTACCTGCCTGGCCCGGCTAACCCAAAAGATCAAGGGCCTATTAGGGCAAAGCGCATCACCCTAGAAAAGTCGTTGCCTTGTGCGCCTTGCTCCCGAGTATTTGTAACACCTAAAACCTGTGCCATTGGTACGCATGACTGTATTGCTTCCTTCACAGCAGGCGATATCCATAGTGCGGCTATGAGCCTGTTGAAGGAAAATAATATTGGCTAATGTTTCTACAATGATGCGGGTTCAGCGCATTCGAGAATGGGCTGCCTATCAGTTAATGACACCGGTTAGATGGATGTTCGAGCGATGGATGGCCCATAAAAAACAGGTTCTGATCTATTGCATTATGGGAAATGGCCTTGGAGATGCGCTGGCTGTTTCTACGATTCTGAACTATCTCCATCAACGTGATGGAGTTCGCGGCATTGTATTTTCAATGCATCCAGATTTGTTTTTGCATAACCCACAGGTTGTTTGTAATCTGGATTACAAGTCAATGCCAAGTTTAAAGCGTAGTTTGTTCAAATCCTTGCTAAGAACACTTAGAGGAAAGTCAGTCATCTGCTTTGGTGGCGAAATTTGGACCTTAAAAACGCATCCGCTATCTTGTGAACATATTGATGACAAACGCAAAAAAGGGTGGGTATGGCTTCAGCATTTAACCCCTGACCATCAATTACCAATCACGACGCTTACGGCCAATCCAAAAATCGTGTTGGGCGAGGATGAAGTTCGTCACTTTTCAGCCAAATACAATTGGTTACCCAAGAAATTTTCAGTCGTAAAAGCATCTGTTGGAAAAGGACGACCGCAAGGAGCATTGCTGAAAAACTGGCTACCCGAACGGTTTGCCGCAGTTGTGGAACAAACATCTGATTTAAACTGGGTTCAACTTGGGGAGACGGATGAGGAGTCTGTTCCTGGTGCTATTAACCTGTTAGGCAAGACGAATCTACGAGAGGCCATGTTCCTTATTTCGCGCACGCAGTTGCTGCTCAGTGTTGAAGGTTTTTTAACGCATGTGGCTGCCGCTTTTGATAAGTCAACAGTAATACCGTTTACGGGTGCATATGATCCAATGGCGTTTGTTTATCAGAGCACTATCCCGGTGATCGCGGATCCATTGCCCCTATGTGCACCATGTTGGAAAACCATATGCGATGTTCCAGGCATACCATGTAGAGATAACGTCCGGGTTGAAATGGTCGTGGAGGCAGTAAACATGGCTATTGGGCGCGCCCAGCCGAATGTTTTTGGCTGATAAATGAATTCAAGGCCTTAGCCACCAAGCCAGCCGCATAATCTGAAATGTGGTCTGTGAAGCTGTACATGACTCTCCCATTCATGAGTGCGGCGCAGCTTTCAGTTTTCGCATCACACAATAGTGGTAGGGTATCAAAAACGGTAACTTGACCTGGATGGTTAGCTGCCACAGCAGTGAGCAAATTCCTATGCAGCTGTGAAAGTCGGATTTGTTCATTGATCATGATGTGGCATCGACTGTTCGGCATATTGAGTCCCAGTAGCTCATTCACCCAGTGAATGGAAGTTTGTCGGTTTAAACAGTCTTTGGGGTCGGCGAGCGTTGGATTGTCAATGATAAGAATAACATTCTTGTTAGCAGCAGTTAGTTGACTCACAAAGCTATTTAACCCTGAGTAAGCTTCTTGATAAAGCGGGGATTGAGGTAAGTCCAAAATGTCCACTTCGCTCTGAAGCTTAAAGGTGACTCGAGTTGCAGAGGCAATAGCAATTGTGTCAACAGCGTTCATTGACAAGGCTTGCTCTAAAACAGTTTGAGCTGGTTCTTGATGCTTTCCATAGACCTCAGCGCTCGAAATTAGTGGGGCAAATTTAGGTTTTGAAATAAGCGCCCATCGATTTCCGGCGGTAGATGTGCGAGCGAGGGCGGGAAAAAGCACTTCAGCTTTGCTGTCCCCAATAAGCGCTAGATGGGGTTCTTCTCGTTTGTCTGTGTAGCACTCAAGGCCGGCGATAACTGTATGCTTCTTTAGACAACCTGTCGTTATGAAACCTTGGCCACCACCATCGTTTGCCGAGTCTTCGCTTATGTTGTCAAGGGCGACGACCCTATTCGGGTAGCCGTTTTGATGAACAATCTGAAAACCAAGTCCGCAAATAAAAATCATGGCTACGATTAAACCTAAAGTTTTTGCTTTTGTATGACCACCATATCGAAAAGGCTTTTCGATGAAACGATAGGTTGCCCACGCCAGAAAAAAAGCTAAGATAACAGCGGCAATTCGATAGCTGGGGGCTGCGGTTGGTCCTTTTAGTATTCGTACAAAGACTAGAAGCACCCAGTGCCAAAGATAGAGCGGGTAGCTAATTATGCCTATCTTACGAAGAATGGGGTGTGCAAGAATTGAGCGATTAATCCAGGCGTACTGGCCCGCAGTGATTAGACATGCGGCGCCAAGCGTGGGCAGCAGCGCACGCCAACCAGGGAAATTAACATTTGAACGGATGGAGAAGAAGCCAGCAAAAATAAGTAACAACCCCAAGATGGCTAGGGCGTTTTTATTGTGAACGGTGCTCCCGTTTCTTTCATTGCTTGGGGGTTGTTGATACCAAATTGAAAGAATTCCTCCAAGCATGAGTTCCCAGAAGCGGGTGTAGGGGGCGTAAAAATCAGCGACTAAATTGATCTTGCTTGTATAGAGATTGACGCTAAAGCTTAGCAGCGCAAGCAAAACAAGCAGCCAAACCGGGCGTTGCTTAAGTCTCCATATCCCTAATAAGACAACAGGGAATACAATGTAGAACTGTTCTTCAATCCCAAGTGACCAGAGGTGAAGCAAGGGTTTGGTTTCTGATGCGTTGTCAAAGTAACCGCTTTCGCTCCAAAGCAAAAAATTGGAAACAAAAGCTGCGCCAGCCATAACGTGTTTGCCGAGCTGGTTAAATTCGCTTGGCAATAAAGTTATCCAGCCTGCGCCGATTGAGAACAAGAGTACGGTGCATAGCGCCGGGAAGATACGACGTATGCGCCGTTGGTAAAATTCCGCAAGGCTAAAGCTTTCTGCGGATAAGCTATTGCTAATGATGGATGTAATTAAAAATCCAGAAATAACAAAAAAAACATCGACGCCCGTAAATCCACCCTGTAAAAATTGGGGAAATGCATGGAAAATAACTACTGAAAGAACAGCGATTGTTCTTAAACCGTCAATATCTGGCCGGTATTTAGGGTGAAATAGGTGTGATGGCATTAATGAATCTGAAAGACTGGGTGGGTGGAGTTCGAGTCAAATCAATCGTGCGAATAGTTTATTAAGTTTGACCGCTGTTATTTATTTGCCTGCTTTGCAGGGTCAACGCCGTAATTAACATTAAAACTATCGTAGTGTTGTGTAGCAGAAAAGAATTCGTAATGTCGATCAGAAAAAGGGAAGATCCGTAGCTAATCGCTGCATATCTTAGCCATAGTGTGAATTGGTTTTTATAGTTTATAAGAGCGGTTGTTGCGCTCCAAAAGAAGGCGATTAACATCCAAACATAGGACACAAGGCCGATCCAGCCGGTTTCAAATAGAATTTGTAGTATGAGATTATGTGGGTTGACCTTACCGTATTCTTGAGTAAAGTATGTGTGCTTTAACTGTCCGAAGGCTGTTTCTTCTGTTTGCCATCGAGCTATTAATCCATTGTCGGTGGCCACAGTTGGGAGTTTTTGCCAGCCCGTCCCAAAGCCAAGCAGGGGTCTTTTCGAAATTATTTCTTCGACACCTTCCCAGATAAAATAGCGACCAGACATGCCGTTCTCCTTTGAATAGGGCGCTGACTTTGTTAACTCGCTAAAGCGGGAAATTGCGCTGTTGTTTTTGCCAAAAAATAAAACGCCGCTTGCAAGCAAGATTGCTATTAAAGAAAATCCAAGAATTCTTTTGGGTGACCGTAGTTTTATTAATGTTAAGGTGAGCAAGCCGATTAACGTTGCGGCAAAGGCGGATCTTATGCCAGAGGCTAAAACAATAAATAGCGATGTGCTGCAAGTGATGCCAATGGCAAATTTTTCCCACCGTTTGTCTGCAATAAAGAGGAGTGCGGAATAAGAAAGTGTTAAATACAATACAGATTCGACTGCATAGTACGACACATACTTTGGCAATCCGTTTTTGGCAAAAAACTCAGGGTTTGAGTATGGAGAAAAAATGAAATCGTGATTCAGTGCGCCGTCCCACAGAGCTAACAAGGTTTTAATAAAAAAACCAGCAAGCAAAGCCCAAAGGATGGTTTTTGCAAAACCTAGCTTGTCTGCTGCGCTTTGCTTGATGCTAGTCGCTATCAGCAAGACAAGTAGAGGAGGTGCATAGTCTTTTCTAAACCCTTGTAAGCTGTCGATCAGATAGGGGCTGCTGAGCGCGCTTATGAGTGCGACACCTACAAACATGCCCAATCCAATAACAACAGGAGTCTTGCTGATTCCACTGAATTGTTTCTTAGCAAGGCCGACAATCGAGGTCACAACTAGGGTCCCGAGGAGCACATACCTAGCGGCAGGTGTGTGAGGGATTGCGTTTATAAACACATATCCAGCAACGAGCCAAATCACAATCTGGTTAAACATATATGATGCTTTGGAGGTAAGAGTTGCCACATTCTACTTCGTTGATACACTTAGCGATCGTTAAGAGCATTAAGAAGCATGGATAGCCCAAAAAAAATTCTCATTATTCGCCGAGACAACATTGGCGACCTTGTCTGCACAACGCCCGCATTTGCTGTGTTGCGTGAAAGTTATCCTTGTGCTGAGATTGCTGCATTGGTGAACTCATACAATGCTGATGTGCTTCGAGGCAATCCAAACATCGATCATGTTTTTGTTTATCAAAAGCTTAAGCACGTTGAAGGCTTAGGCGGGCGGTTTAAGTCCTTAATTCAGCGGCTTAAACTAATCGCACGGCTTCGTAGGTGGAAACCGGATGTCACCATTCTTGCAAAGGCTAGTTATGACAGGCACGGTCTTGGCTTTGCTCGGCAGATTGGTGCTACGAACATTATCGGGTATGTCCCAAAAGCTCGGGAAGAAGCCAAAGACTTGCCGGACATCTGTTTGGAAACGCCTGAGTATGCCGTTGTTCATGAAGTCCAAGCAGTTGCGGGCTTGTTGACCCCGCTTGGTATTGAGCGTCCCATGGGGCCGCTTCAGGTATTTCCAGAGTCAAACGCCGTTTTTGAAGTCGCACGGCGCCTCACCCATGATCCGCACCGTATAGCTCTTCACATCAGCGCACGTGAAGTAGAGCGCCGTTGGGGCAATGAAAATTTTATCTCGTTCATTCATTATATTCTTAAAACACGAAAAAATACGCAAATCTTGCTATTTTGGTCTCCTGGCAATGCTAATGACCCGCGCCACCCGGGAGATGATGACGCTGCACAAGAGTTGATCCGAGTGGTTTGTCATGAACGTGTGGTTCCGATGCCTACCAAGAATTTGACTGAGCTTATCGCTGGGCTATCATTGTGTGATGCGTTCATCGGTACGGATGGAGGTGCTATGCATCTTGCTGTGGCGTTGAATAAAAAAGTGTTGGCGATGTTCGAAAACAAGCCGGATAAATTGAATCATTGGCACCCGTGGCAAGTGACGCACGAGTTGGTTTATAGCGTGGATGGAACTCGGCCCAATATTGAGGCAGTCAGTCCGGAACAGATCTATAAGGCTTTGAATCGGCTCATTTGAGACGTGCGAAGTTACGGGGGGCTGGCCTGTTAGGTGTTTTTGCAGTGAGACAGGGTTGCCGCAGGGTATAATTACAAAGGGGCAGGTATGAAAAAATGTTGGTTGCGCGCGCTTTTTGGAAAACAGTCGTTCAATCCAAGGGCGGTAGCATGGGATTTTATGCAATAAGCTGAGGCTCGCTACAAGGTTCGATGTCTGTCAGAAATCATATGGTGCTTGTTGCCGGAGGTGCTGGTTATATTGGTTCGCGTACAGTTGTCCAGCTTGTGAAGGCTGATTATCGGGTTGTCTTCCTCGATAGCTTCCATAATAGCAGGGGTGAAGTCGTAAATCGTCATGAGACCATCGCCGGTAGCTATCGCTCAAGTGGCTATAGGTGAGCGTGAAAAACTAGCCGTGTTCGGCAATGACTATCCCACCCCAGGCGAAGCTGGCTTCCAGGATTTCATCCGCGTAGATAATCTCGCTAAAGGCACTTGGCTGTTTCCAAGAATTACAAAAAACTTCACAGTTTCTAGCTATAAATCTAGGTACGGGGAAAGCATACTCAGTTCTGGAAATGATCAGGGCTTTTGAAAAGGTGTCAGGCAAGACCATAGCTTTTGATGTCGTTAATCGGCGCTCAGGGGATATAGCAACCTGCTATGCTGACCCAACGCTTGCTAAGGAGCTGTTGGGCTGGGAAGCAAAGTTTGACATAGAGCGCATGTGCAAGGATGCTTGGCGGTGGCAGGTGATGAGCATGGCTGATAATAAACAACGAGAAATTTAATAAGAGATGAAGAAAATTCTGGTTACGGGAGCCGATGGTTTTATCGGCTCTCATTTGGTTGAGGCGTTGATTAGTCAAGGCTTTGATGTACGTGCATTTGTTTTCTATAACTCATTTAACTCATGGGGTTGGCTAGATCAACTGCCTGCAGATATCCGTCAAAACCTAGATGTTTTCAGTGGAGATATTCGTGATCCGCATGGCGTTCGAATGGCAATGCAAGGGTGCGATGCAGTGCTGCACTTGGCTGCGCTGATCGCGATCCCATATTCATACCATTCTCCAGACACCTACGTTGATACCAACATCAAGGGAACCTTGAACATCCTTCAGGCGGCAAGGGATCTTGGGGTTTTCCGTGTCATTCACACGTCTACGAGTGAGGTGTACGGTACGGCACGTTTCGTGCCCATCACCGAAGAGCATCCGTTGCAGGGCCAGTCACCGTATTCCGCTTCGAAAATCGCAGCAGATCAGCTAGCGTATTCCTTCTTTGCCTCGTTTGATCTGCCCGTGGTCATCGCTCGGCCCTTCAATACCTATGGGCCGCGTCAGTCGGCCAGGGCAGTGATTCCGACGATCATCACCCAGATTGCCAGCGGCGCTCGCCATTTGAAACTCGGCGCGCTGCACCCGACCCGCGACTTTAACTACGTTGCCGACACGGCTGCAGCTTTCATCGCGGCACTGAAGAGTGAGCGTGGTTTAGGAGAGGTGGTGAATTTCGGTTCAAACTTCGAAATCTCGATTGAAGATACTGTAAGGACTATTGCCGAAGTTATGGGCGCCGATGTCGACGTTGAGACGGACGCCGTGCGCATGCGTCCCGGCAAGAGCGAAGTCGAGCGGCTATGGGCAGACAACCGAAAGGCGCATGAGCTATTCGGTTGGCGTCCCGCCTATGGTGGTTTGGATGGCTTCCGCAAGGGGCTTAGCGAAACCGTACAATGGTTCCTCGACCAGACCAATCTGGCGGCTTACAAGGCCGGGCGCTACAACATCTGATGACACCGTAAGAAAGGCCTGAGATTGAAAACCCTGATCATCGCTGAGGCAGGCGTAAACCACAACGGTGACATGGCCGTGGCGCGCGCGCTCATCGATGCAGCTGCAGGTGCTGGTGCGGATATAGTCAAATTTCAAACCTTCAGTGCTGATCGGCTGGTCACAGCATCGGCTCGGATGGCAGATTACCAGCAAAAAAATACTGCCTCTAACGAGGGTCAGTATGCGATGCTTAAGCGTCTAGAGTTGAATGAGGCAATGCATGTTGAGCTGATTGCACATGCCGCCGAACGAGGCATTGAGTTTTTTTCAACGGCATTTGACCTAGAAAGCCTTGATTACATCATGGGGCTGGGTATGAATCGGCTCAAGGTGCCTTCTGGCGAAATCACTAATCTGCCTTATCTTCGAAAGGTCGGTGGCTATAAAAAGCCAATAATCCTATCGACGGGGATGTCTAATCTGGGAGAAATTGAAGCTGCGCTAGACGTTTTAGAACAAGCGGGTACTCCTCGTGAAAAGATTACAGTGCTTCACTGCAATACCGAATATCCGGTGCCGATGGAAGAGGTTAATCTTCGAGCTATGCAATCAATTGCTCAAGCATTCGGTGTTCAAGTTGGGTTTTCTGACCATACTGAAGGTATCGAAGTGGCTATTGCGGCAGTTGCTCTCGGTGCCCATGTTATTGAGAAGCACTTCACGCTTGACCGTAAGTTATCTGGCCCGGATCATCGCGCCAGCATCGAGCCTGACGAACTCGGATTATTGGTCCGTTCGATCCGCAATATTGAATTGGCGATGGGCGACGGTATCAAGCAGCCGAACGGGAGCGAGGCCAAGAATAAACCTGTCGTCCGCAAGTCTATTGTCGCGGCAACAACGATTCGCAGGGGAGATGTTTTTTCAGCAGCCAATTTGAGTGCCAAACGTCCAGGCACCGGCATATCCCCGATGCGTTGGGATGAAGTTGTTGGTCGGGTGGCGACTCGTGATTTCGCGATCGATGAGTTGATTGAACTATGACTCGCAAGATTTGCGTTGTCACTGGAACGCGCGCCGAGTACGGCTTGCTGCGTTGGTTGATGCGGGACATCGCAGAAGATCCCGAGCTGTCGCTGCAAATCATCGCCACCTGCATGCATCTGGCGCCAGAGTTTGGCGAGACCTACCGCGAAATCGAAGCGGACGGATTCGTCATCGATCGCAAGGTGGAAATGCTGCTCAGTGGCGATACCCCTTCGGCTATCGGAAAGTCGATCGGCTTGGGTGTGATCGGATTTTCCGATGCCTTCCAGTCGCTCTCGCCCGATCTGTTGATCGTGCTCGGTGATCGTTTCGAGATCCTCGCCGCGGTCAGCACTGCACTAGTCGCGCGGATTCCGGTTGCCCATCTGCACGGCGGCGAATTGACCGAAGGGGCGGTCGACGATGCGATACGTCACGCGATCACCAAAATGTCCCAGGTCCATTTTGTCGCCACTGAAGCCTATCGGCAGCGCGTTATCCAGCTTGGCGAGCCGCCGACTCGGGTGCATTGCGTCGGTGGCCTAGGGGTCGACGCCATCGTGCGGCAGCCCCGCCTGTCCCGTGAAGTGCTCGAGGCCTCGTTGGATTTCCGCTTCCGCGAGCGCAACCTGTTGGTGACCTTTCATCCTGCGACGCTCGATGCCGCATCGCCTCCGGAACAGATGGCCGAATTGCTGGCGGCGCTGGCACCGCTGGACGATGTCGGTCTGCTGTTCACCCTGACCAACGCCGATGCCGGCGGGCGGGAACTCATGCGTCAGGTTCAGGCTTTCGTCGATGGGCACAGCAACGCACGGGCTTTCGCCTCGCTGGGCCAGCAGCGCTATCTGTCCTGTATGGCCCTAGTCGACGGAGTGGTTGGTAACTCCTCCAGTGGTCTGCTCGAAGCACCATCGTTCCATGTCGGCACGGTTAATATAGGCAACCGCCAGCAGGGTCGGGCACAGGCAAGCAGCGTGATCAACTGCGAGGTAGGCCGCAAGGCCATCGGTGATGCCCTGGCGACACTGTTCTCGGTCGAGTACCGGGGCAAGCTTTACAATGTGGTCAATCCTTACGGGAATGGCGGCGCGAGCGCGCGCATCGTGGCACAAATCAAGCGACTGGAACTGGATGAATTGGTGAAGAAGACGTTTTATGACCTGCCTAGGGTCGCGGAGGGCGAAGTTTCATGAGTCTGCCCGAACACCTCTGGCACAAGACGCTGTTATCACCGGACCGGCTCATTCGTGATGCCATCGCCAACCTTAACGAGAGCGGGCTGCAAATCGTGCTCGTGGTCGACGAAGCCGCCAGATTAATGGGCACAGTCACTGACGGTGACATCCGCCGCGGTCTGCTCCACGGCGTTCAGATCGATTCCCCGCTGACTACGGTGATGCGTGCCAACTCGCTGGTCGTGCCGCCGGAAATGGGGCGGGATATGGTTGTGCACCTTATGCGTGCCAACAAGTTGCGTCAGCTCCCGGTGGTGGACTTCGAGCATCGCGTGGTTGGAATCCATCTGTGGGATGACGATACCCCGAGCAAAGTTCGTGCCAACACTATGGTGATTATGGCCGGCGGTCTGGGCAAGCGCCTGCGTCCGCACACCGAAACCTGCCCGAAGCCTATGCTTCCGATCGCCGGTAAGCCAATGCTCGAGCACATCATCGAGCGTGCCCGTGCCGAAGGCTTCCGCCACTTCGTGCTGTCCGTGATGTATCTCGGTCACGTCATCGAGGATTACTTCGGCGACGGCTCGCGCTGGCAGGTGCACATCGACTACCTGCGTGAGAATTCCCCGTTGGGCACGGCCGGGGCACTGGGGCTGCTCGACCCGCAACCATCCCTGCCTTTCGTCGTGACCAATGGCGATGTGCTATCCGATATCCGTTACGGCGAAGTGCTCGATTTCCATGTCCGGCACAGAGCTGCCGCCACGATGGCCGTGCGACTCCATGAATGGCAACATCCGTTTGGCGTGGTACAGACCGATGGTGTCGATATCGTCGGCTTCGATGAAAAACCAGTAAACCGCACTCACATCAACGCCGGAATTTATGCGCTGAGCCCGCAGGTGCTCGCTCACGTGAAACCCAATACGCCGTTGGATATGCCCAGTTTGTTCGGGCAATTGCAGGACGAAGGTCAGCGCACCGTAGCTTTCCCCATGCATGAGCCATGGCTCGATGTTGGACGGCCGGACGACCTCGGTCGTGCCAACGCCGAAAAAGCAAATTCAACCTAATCGGATCATTATGGACAAGATCAAGTATCCTACACCCGTAGACTTGGCGCCTTTCGCCAAGGACAATCCCGCGCCGCAGGCCTTGTACGGTCTGCCTAGCGAGGTGACGTATTGCAAGAAATGCATCATTTCCAATCAGCGTCCCAACTCGGCGGTGGAGTACAAACACACCAAGGACTCCAAGAAGGCAACCATTCATTTTGATGAGCATGGTGTTTGCGACGCCTGCAATTTTGCCGAGAAGAAAAAGCGCACCATCGACTGGGAGGAGCGTGAACGGATGTTGCGCGAACTGTGCGACAAGCACCGCAAGCACGATGGCTCTTACGATTGCATCGTGCCCGGATCCGGGGGCAAGGACAGTTTCTATGCCTCGCACATTCTTAAGACCAAGTACGGCATGCACCCGCTGACCGTAACCTGGGCTCCCCACGTTTACACTGAGTGGGGATGGAAGAACTTCCAGTCCTGGATTCATGCTGGACACGACAACTACCTGATGACCCCGAATGGGCGTGTGCACCGTCTGCTTACGCGTCTATCCACGGAGTTACTGTTCCACCCCTTTCAGGCCTTTATGTTCGGGCAGAAGTCCCTGGCGCCCAAAATGGCTCTGCTGTTCAACATTCCCTTGGTTTTCTACGGCGAGAACGAGGCGGAATATGGCAATCCGATTGGTGATACCGACTCGGCCAAGCGTGATTGGTCATACTTCACCACCGACGATCAATCGAAGATCTACCTGGGCGGCGTTTCGGTCAGCGATTTGAAATCGCAGTTCGGTGTCGATCAGAACGATCTGCAGCCGTATCTTCCTGCCGATCCGAACCGTATTGCGGAGCGCAACGTCGAGGTCCACTATCTGGGCTATTACCAGAAGTGGCATCCGCAATCCTGCTATTACTACGCCGTCGAACACGGAGGCTTCCAGGCTTCGCCGGAGCGTACGCCCGGTACCTATTCCAAGTACAACAGCATTGATGACCGTATCGACGACCTTCATTACTACACTACCGGTGTCAAGTTCGGCATTGGTCGCGCAACCTATGATGCGGCTCAGGAAATCCGTTCTGACGACATTCTCAGGGACGAGGGCGTGGCTTTGGTCAAGCGTTTCGACCTTGAGTTTCCGGAGCGTTTTGCAGACGAACTATTCTCCTATCTGACGCTGTCTGAAAAGGAGTTTCCGATTGCCAGCAAGATGTTCGAGCAACCGCTCATGGATCGTAAGTATTTCGACCGACTGACTGATCATTTCCGGTCGCCGCACCTCTGGTACCACGAGCATGGCGAATGGAAGCTGCGCCATGCGGTCTGGCACGATGCTCCCTGAGGCCGACCGTGCGTAACGTTCGACTGATAGCGCGGCTCGACATCAAGGGCCCCAACCTGATCAAGGGCATCCACCTGGAAGGACTCCGGGTGGTCGGCTCGCCCGGCGAGCACGCCCTGCGCTACTACCAGCAGGGCATCGACGAACTGCTCTACATGGACTGCGTGGCCAGCCTGTACGGCCGGAATCACCTGGCGGACATCGTCAGCACTGCGGCGCGGGACATCTTTGTGCCGATGACGGTCGGCGGCGGGATTCGTTCCGTTGAAGATGCCACCAGTATTCTTCGGGCCGGCGCCGACAAGGTCGCGGTCAACACCGCGGCAGTTGCCAACCCGCAACTGATCACCGACATTGCTCGGCGCTTCGGCAGCCAGTGCATGGTTCAGTCGATCGAAGCCAAGTCGGTGGCCAACGGTCGCTGGGAGGTTTATACCGACAACGGTCGGGAACGCACGGGGCTCGATGTCATCGACTGGGTCAAGCGCGGTGTTGCGCTTGGGGCGGGCGAGGTGTTGCTGACGTCCGTGGATCGTGAGGGAACGCGCAAGGGTTTTGACATCGCGCTGGTCAAGGCGGTGACCGCCGAAGTCTCCGTCCCAGTGATCGCCAGCGGCGGCATGGGAAAGAGCGAAGACCTGATCGACGCCGTTCGCGATGGCGGGGCCGATGCCGTAGCCATCGCCGATGTCCTGCATTACGAGCGGGCCACGGTGGGCGAGATTCGCGGCGCTGCCCAGGCAGCGGGTTTGGGAGTGCGGAACTATGACTAAACCAAGAATTGTCGTGATCGACTACGGCGTGGGCAATCTTCTCAGCGTTCAGCGGGGCCTGGAACACTGCGGTGCCGACGTCGTGCTTACCGCCGATCCGGATGTCGTGCTTCAGGCCGAGCGGGTGGTTTTGCCGGGCGTCGGCGCTTTTGGTAACGCCATGCAGGCATTGGCCGAAAGGAACCTGGTCGAGCCGCTGCAGCAGATTGCCGGCCGAGGAACGCCGCTGCTGGGTATCTGCCTGGGCATGCAACTGCTGCTCGACGAAAGCGAGGAATTCGGCATCACCCGTGGCCTGGGCATCATTCCCGGCCGCGTGCTCGCCATTCCGCAGCAGACGACAGCAAACCTGCCGCAGAAGATCCCCCACATCGGCTGGAATGCCCTGGTGCTGGCGGACGTTCCCTGGCGGGATACACTGCTCGCCGATACCGTGCCGGGCGACGCGACTTACTTCGTACATTCGTTCATGGCGGTTCCGGACGATCACGTGCATCGTCTTGCCGACTGCGTTTATGGCGGACATCGCATTCCCGCGGTGATCGCCCGGGGGCGGACGACGGGTTGCCAGTTTCATCCGGAAAAAAGCGGCGAAGTCGGCTTGTCGATCCTGAGACGTTTTTGTGCGAGTTGACTGGGAGGCGTCTTGAAAGCCCTGGTCGCAGGCTACGGCTCGATCGGTTCGCGTCATGCGCGCTTGCTGACGGAACTGGGTTGCGACACGGCCGTACTCAGCGCACGCCGCGTCGAGTTTCCGCTCGTCTTTTCGGATATCGTTAAGGCTTTGAACGATCATCGACCCGATTACGTGGTACTCGCCAATCCAACCAGCCAGCACCATGGCATGCTGGCTCGGCTGGCCGAGGCGGGCTACCGCGGACGGGTGCTTGTCGAGAAACCCTTGTTCGACGTGGTGCGGCCGATTCCGCATAACGAATTTCTCGGCCTGTCAGTTGCCTACAACCTGCGTTTTCATCCCCTGCTGCAAGCGCTGAACGCCTTGCTGGTCGGCGAGAAGATTCTTTCCGTTCAGGCCTACGTCGGGCAGTATCTCCCCGACTGGCATCCGGGGACCGATTACCGGGAATCGTATTCGGCCAGGGCCGGCGAGGGTGGCGGCGCCTTGCGCGATCTCAGCCACGAACTGGACTACCTGGGCTGGCTGTGTGGCCCCTGGTCGGCCGTGACCGCACTTGGCGGCCATTTCAGTGCTTTGGAGATCGACAGCGACGATCTATTCGTCCTCTTGATGCGTACCAAGCGCTGTCCTGCGGTTTCCGTACAAGTCAGCTACCTGGATCGGGTGGTGAAAAGACGGGTGACGATCAATACCGGGCGTCTTGCCGTGGAAGCTGACCTGGTTGCCGGGGTGCTGACCGTCAACGGGGTGAGCGAGCCCTTCGTGGTTGAACGCGATCACACCTATCGGGAAATGCATCGTGCAGCCTTGAGCGGTCGTAACGACACGCTGTGCACGCTGGAAGAGGGCCGCGCCACGCTGCAGTTGATTGAAGCTGCGGAGCAGGCCAGCCGACAACTGGAATGGGTCAGGCGATGAGAAGATTGTGTACCATTTGTGCCCGCGGCGGTTCCAAGGGCGTCAAGGGCAAGAACCTGCGGATGCTTGCCGGCAAGCCGTTGATTGCCCACAGTATCGAGCAGGCGCGCGCCAGTGGCTTGTTCGATGCGCTGGCCGTCAGTAGCGACTCGGAGGCGATACTGGAGGTGGCCCGGGCGTATGGCTGCGACTACCTGATCAAGCGGCCGGATGAACTGGCCACCGATCAGGCGGCGAAACTGCCGGTGATCCGGCATTGCGTGGCTGAGGTCGAGCGCCTTTCAGGGGGCGAGTTCGATACCCTCGTCGATCTTGATGCCACATCGCCCTTGCGTCTGCCCGCCGATATCGTCGAAGCGGTGGGCTTGCTCGAGACGTCGGGGAGCGGTAATGTCCTGACCGCCATGCCGGCTCGGCGCTCGCCCTACTTCAATCTGGTTGAGGTGGATTCCGCGGGCGTGGTGCATCTGTCCAAACCACTTGATAGCGCGGTGGTTCGTCGCCAGGATGCTCCGAAATGCTACGACATGAACGCCTCCATTTACGTCTGGCGCAGGCCCGTCCTCTTCGAACGTCCCGGCCTGTTCAATGCCGACACCCGTTTGTACGTGATGCCGGAAGAGCGATCGATTGACATCGACTCGGCGCTGGATTTCCAGTTTGTCGAGTTCCTGTTGATGTCGGCCGGCAGGGAACTGCCGGCTTGACGATTAAATACATGACTTTGGATGAAAGATGAAGAACGAATTGATACTTGCAGTACATTCCGGGCACAACGCATCGGCAGCCCTGATGCGCGACGGTGTGATCGTCACGGCTGCGCTGGAGGAGCGTTTCTGTCGGAAGAAGAACTATGTCGGTTATCCCTTTCAGGCGATTGATTACTGCCTGAAGAAGGTCGGGGTCAGCGGCAGCGATTTGTCGCGCGTGGCCTACACGACGGTAGCGGTCGGTCCGTCCATCTTCATCAAGTCGAAAACCTCAACCCAGTTCTCGATTCGCGACTACATCAACTATTACGGCGAGGGCTACTACAAGCGGCGCATGCGTGGCGAGAGCATTCTCGATTACCTGCAATGGCTGGACACCGACCCGAAGTTCAACGAGGACGAGCAGTACTATGACTTTTCCTATTTGACCGATCAGGTTTTGCTCGATCCCGCGCGCGACCAGGTCCTGCTGCAGAACGAGCAACGGCGCAGGCTGAGCGTCCAGCTTGGCATTCCCGCGGAAAAGGTCGAGTTCATCGACCACCATACCTGTCACGCCTATTACGCGTATTTCGGCTCCCCGTTCCGTGGCGAGGACTGCATCGCCCTGACCCTGGATGGCGATGGCGATGGCCGCAACCAGACGGTGTGGAAGGTCAGCGACGACAATTTCACCCTGCTGGCCGAATCGAGCCAGAACGATCTGGGCCGGATCTACAAGATGGCGACGCTGTTGCTGGCGATGCGCCCCGACGAGCATGAGTTCAAGGTCATGGGCCTGGCGCCGTACGCCAAGGCTTCCCATGTGGCGCGTGCCCAGAAGGTGCTCGACGGGCTCTGCGCCGTCGAAGGCATGCGCCTGGTCTCGAAGAATCGCCCCGCCGATCTTTACTCGTATCTCGAGGAGAACTGGAAGGATCATCGCTTCGACAACATCGCCGGGGCCGTGCAGACCTACACGGAAGAGATGGCCTGCGAACTGGTCCGGAGTATCGCCAGAGAAACCGGCATCCGGCGCTTCGTGATCGGCGGCGGGATCGCCATGAACATCAAGATGAACAAGGCCATTTCCGAGCTGGAGGAAGTGGAGTCCCTGTTCGTTTGCGGCTCTTCCGGCGATGAGAGCCTGAGCATCGGTGGTTGCTACTATCTGAACTCCGATGCCAAACGCAATCGGGCCCTGGACAATCTCTACCTCGGTCACGACATCGCCGATGAAATCGGGACCTTCGACGCCGCCTCGTACAAGCAGCACTTCGACGTCCGCGAGAATGTCAGCCCCGAACAGGTTGCCGAGCTTATCGCCGCCGGTGACATCGTCGCCGTGGTGCGCGGCAAGGCCGAGTTTGGTGCCCGTGCCCTGGGCAATCGCAGCATCCTCGCCAATCCCAGCCAGCGCAGCACGGTGCAGAAGATCAACGAAGCGATCAAGAACCGCGATTTCTGGATGCCCTTTGCCTTGTCCATCCTCGAAGAGCATCAGGCGGAATACATCCTCAATCCGAAGCGCCTGCATTCGCCGTTCATGGCGATCAGCCTCGATGTCCGTCCGGAGATGCACAAGAAGATCGAGGCAGGTACGCATCCCTACGATCAGACCGTGCGTCCGCAGTTCGTCGCCGCCGGCGAAGCCCCCGCTTACCACCGTCTGATCAGCGCTTTCAACCAGCTGACCGGTATTCCCGCCCTTCTGAACACGAGCTTCAACCTGCACGGGGAGCCGATTGTGGACACGATTGCCGACGCTATCCGTACCTTTGAGCTGTCCGGTCTCGATCATCTGCTGATTGAGGACCGCGTCCTGCTCTCTAAGCGGGTTGCGGCTTCTGCTGCGGGAAAATAACTTGAATCGCTCGCTTATGTTGAAGGATAAGGTCGTTGTGGTCACGGGCGGTGCCGGCGTACTCGGTCGGGGTTTCGTTGCCGCGATTGCGCGCCAGGGGGGCACCGCCATCGCGGCCGACGTCAACATCGAAGCGGCACGGCATGTCGCCGACGAATGGCAGGCACAGCCGGGCGGCGGTTCGGTCGTGGCGGCCGAAGTCGACATCACCCGCAAGGATTCGGTTTGCGCGCTGATCGGCAGCTTGCAGGCGCGCTTCGGACGAATCGACGCCGTGGTCAACAACGCCTATCCGCGCAACAAGAACTACGGGCGCCGACTCGAAGAGGTGACCTACGAAGACTTCTGCGCGAACGTCGACAGCCATCTTGGCGGCTACTTCCTGGTTGCCCAGCAGTTCTGCATGGCGTTCAAGGCGCAGGGACATGGCAACCTGATCAACATGTCCTCGATTTACGGTTCGATGGCGCCGCGCTTCGAAGTGTATGAAGGCACGCCGATGACGATGCCGGTTGAGTACGCGGCGATCAAGTCGGCGGTGGTGCACCTCACCCGCTATTTCGCCCAGTATTTCAAGGGGAACGGGATCCGGGTGAATTGCCTCAGCCCAGGCGGCATCCTGGCCAACCAGCCGGCCGACTTTCTCGCCGCATACAACGCCCACTGTGCCTCTAAGGGCATGCTGGCGGCCGAGGATGTGGTCGGCACGCTGCTTTTTTTGTTGTCCGATGAATCACGTTACATGACGGGGCAGAACCTCTTCGTTGACGACGGCTTTTCTATCTAGGTTTCGTCACCAGCTTGACTTCGATCCACAAACGCTTCTTCTTTTCCGCCGGTGCAAACGCGGGACGTGCGCTTATCAGCCTTGCCGTCGGGATTCTTGTGGCCAGAGGCTTAGGGCCTACCTATTACGGTAATCTTGCTTACCTGTTGGGCAGTTTTTGGGCCATTCGCGCCTTGCTCGACATGGGGAGCTCAAGCGCTTTTTATACTTTCATTTCCCAGCGTGGGCGAGATAGTCACTACTATCTCGTGTACTTTTCATGGCTTGCGTTTCAGTTCCTATTCTCCGTGGCGCTGGTGGCTTTACTGTTGCCTCCGGCCGTGATTGAGAACTTCTGGTTGGGGCAGGATCGTGAGTTGATTTTGTTGGCTTTGCTGGCCACTTTTCTGCAGAACCAGGTCTGGCAAACTGTGGTGCAAATGCATGAAGCTGAGCGAAAGACCATACGGATTCAGGTTGCTGGACTGTTTGTCATCCTTGCCCACCTTGTTCTGGTCGCATCGATGCTGGTTAGCCAATGGCTAAGTGTTCGTGCGGTACTCTGGGCTATTGTAGGCGAGTACTTTGTCGCAGCGGTCTGGTTGTCGGTCAGGCTTCGCATCACTGAATCTCAGCCTTCAGGTGTTGATGGAGCCCGGGACGGCCTTAGATCAGTCGTTCTCGCATATATTCGATATTGTCGGCCGATGGCTGTGATCGCTGTGTTTTCGTTCGGCTATGAAATGGCGGATAGGTGGCTGCTGCAGCATTATGGAGGCGCAGCCCAACAAGGGTTTTATCAGGTTGCTACGCAATTATCGACAATCAGTCTTCTGGCGGCCTCGTCGATATTGAATATCTTCTGGAAAGAGATTGCCGAAGCCAATGAGTGCGGAGCACATGAGCGTGTCGGGGGACTGTATCTGAAAACGACACAGTCGCTGGTGTTTCTTGCGGCAGGTGTCACCTGTTTTCTGGCTCCCTGGGCAGAGCAGCTGGTCGATGTGCTGCTTGGCAGCACGTATCATGCGGCCTGGCCAGTACTGTTTCTGATGCTTTTTTATCCTATTCACCAGGCTATCGGGCAGATCAATGGCACCTTGTTCATGGCGACAGCTCGGAATTCAGCGTACATGAAGCTCACGGTGACCGGGTTGTTGGTGAGTGTTCCAGTCTCTTATGTGCTAATCGCACCGGGGAGCGCGTTGGGGGGAGTGGGATTGGGGCTTGGCGCCATGGGCTTGGCCCTGAAAATCCTTGGGTTGAATTTTTTGTGCGTCAACATTCAATCCTGGGTGATATCACGCTACTACGGAATCCAGTTCCAATGGAGAAATCAGATCGGCGCTATAGTGGTTCTTTTGCTGATTGGCTATGCGTGCAAGTTTTCAGTCGGTCAATTGCTCGCTTGGATTCAGCCTTCATTCGGTGGTTCTGCACGGATAGGGATGTTGATCGGGATGATCGGATCTGGGCTGCTTTATCTTGGTGGGGTTCTCATGGTGCTGATGCTGATTCCGCGTTTGGCAGGAATGACGCAACATGAGGTGACAGGCTGTCTTCAGAAAATATGTAATCTTGGATTTCTAGCTAGGAATGAACGATGAAAAGCAACTGGATTGTCGAACAGACTCGTCGTGGGGTCGCCCAATTCGACCGTGCGATGACGCAGAAGTATCCGGAATCGAACGCTTGTCTGAAAAGCGCACGTGACTACCTTGATACGGTGGGAGAAACCTGCAATTACATCGCAGCATGTGAACTGGTGCCTTGGGAAAAGCACCTTCCGTCGAATGCCAAAGTTCTCGACATGGGTTGTGGGGGGGGGTGGTTGAGCGCAATGCTGTCGCGGGTTGATTCTGTAGAGACGATCTACGCGCTCGATTCCAGTCAGCACTTTCTTCAGAGTCTGTTGCCACAGGTCATGGCATTAATGGAGGGGAATCAGTTTAAGCTGGTCGAGATCGAGGGTCTGTTTCAGCCACTGCTTTTCGATGATGCCCATCTTGATGTCGTTGTTGCTTCATCGGCGCTTCACCACGCCGACAACCTGGAGTCGGTGCTCAAGGAGATTCGACGCACCTTGAAGCCGGGAGGCTTACTGTTTGTATTGAACGAGACGCCGTGGCCGGGTTATCGGCACTTGCTATCCGTGCTGGCTGCTTCCGTGCGCACCCTGCGCGATCTATCGTTGCAGCGCTATCGACCAGTATCACCGTCGGTCTCAGCCAGTGGCTATCTCTACGACCCTGCTCTGGGCGACAGAGATTATCCGGTCTGGTACTGGAAAGAAGCACTACGTGCCTCGGGTTTTGTCATCGAATCCGTGATGGATACCGGCATGCCGACAGTCAAGGGTAGCAAGGGGCGTTCATTGATTCATTTTGTCTGCAGGGCTGCCTGAGCAGGCCATTAAGCAAAGCGTGACAGAGATAAAAGTTGACGCCAAATAAGTTCATTGCCCCCGGGTCTGTGTTCCGGAACATATTCATCCTTGAGTCACGCCAGGGATGGTCGGCCATCCAGCCGAATTTTGATCCTGCGCAAGATTTCGTGCTGACCTATGACTTTGCCTTGCGCAAGCTGGTCGAAGATAGTGGCGGCGCTGCGCGTTATGTTGATCACCTGTGTGAGCAGTCTCTCATGCAGGAAAACAATTTTCTGATGTACCAGTTTTTCCATGACTGGCACCTTGATGCAGATGGAGCTGATATCTTCCGCTATCGTGAGGTGGATTTTGGATTCAGCTTTCGCATCGAAATTTGGAACGACTACACGTTTTATGTACGTAGTCGGCTGTGCTTGGAGCAACTTCGCGGCTTTGTCTACCAGCAGATTTATCTCGATTCCGGACTCCCTCTGCTACGCGAAACACTTGATGACATGGGGTTCGCATTCGAAGTACTGGAATGTTCAGCTTCTGCGGAAAGCGCGGCGGATGGCTATTTTTTTCCGATTCATCGCTGGATGAACGAGCGTCTTCGTATTTGTCTGCCCCGTCACGTGCTTCGAGACCTCGTCGTGACGGTTCAGGGCATCGCGATGAGTTGGCTGGATCGCGCGGTGGGTTGCTTTGGCGACAAGGCCGGTGTGTTTGTCCAGGAATACCACCCGACCCGTCGGTTATTGCAGCGCTTACGGCAGCATCCGGGCATCAGGGTGTTGCAAGCGCATTTTTCTGCAGCCCCTGGCTTGATGAAGTTCCTGCGCGAACGCCCGATCCCGATCTATGGCCGGCTGAAAACATATCAAGAACCGGCTGCTAGCTTAATGGAGGCATTTTGGCAGCGACGTTCGGCTCGTTTGATACTGTCGAATGGCGTAGATATCACTGATGCAGTCAACCGATCAATCAATCGAAAAATCGTTGAAGTCTTGCCGGAGGTGCTGCGCGCACTGGATTGCGTCATCAACTATCTGGACCGGCATCCACTACGCCTGGAAATCCTGATCGCCAATCTCGGGCAGGTGGCCATGCTGGTAGATAGTGTTGCCAAGTGCCGGGGGGTTCCCAGCTACATGATCATCAACGGTTTCCAGGGCAATGATTATCTGGACGATGCCAAGTACGCGACGGTAATCAATGCCTACTCGACGAGTATTCGGGATAACTATTTCCGTGGCATGTCTAATATTGTCTGCTTAGGCGATCCTCGTATGGATGCCTATGCTCATGTGCCATCGAAAAATATCAATCGGGCTAAGCCGACAATAACGATTGGTACTTCCGGTTTTAGTAATATTGATCTCAATTCTTTCCTTGCGGTTGAATTCGAATTTCTGCACGAGGTTTTGTCGGCGATTCGCAAGCTGAACGATCAGGGCGAGCGCTGTCGGGTGGTGTTGAAGGTCAGACCAAATGGCTACTGTGAGCAATACCGGAAGTTTACCGATGAGTATTTTCCTGAGTTGGTTAACCTAATTGTTGACAACGTGCCGATGCGAGACGTATTGAACGATACGGACCTTTTTATTTCTATCTATTCTCAAACCTTGTTTGAGGCATCTTGTCTAGGCATCCCGGTGATCTATCACAAGAATGATCGCGAAATCATAGATCCGCCGTTCGATGGGGAGTCTGAATTGGTGACTACCCATAACGTTTCCGATTTGGAACAGGCGTTTCAGGATTTCTTGGTGGGGAGCCATCGCTTTGACGCATTTTTGGATAAAAGCGTCATGGAGAAATATATCGGCCCGCTTGACGGGAAAAACCTTGAGCGTAATTTCGATTTTGTCCTAGGCTTACTGCAAGAATCATCGACGACTGGAATGCCATTATGATCCCATTGAGTTTGCGGCGCCTTGTGCACGAATACCGTCTCAAGCGTCGCTTTAGAAACAGCGTAATACATCCAAGGGTGACACTCGATACGGCCAGCACGATTGGCGACCATGCAGTACTATTTTCGCGGGTTCGATTGGTTGATTCAAAGCTTGGTGCTTACAGCTATGTACAAGAGAATTCTGCTCTTTATGCCGCCGACGTTGGCCCTTTCTGCTCAATTGCAGCAAACGTGACAATTGGTCTGCTCGATCATCCTACCTTCATGGTCAGCACTAGTCCTGTGTTCTACGATAATACTCAGCCGTTGCCGCGTAGCTTTGTTAACGAAAACTGTTATTCCAGAAAAATACCGCGAACCGTCATTGAAGCAGATGTTTGGATTGGCGAGGGGGCCAAACTGCGAGCCGGGGTAAGAATCGGTGTCGGGTCGGTCATTGGAGCTGGCTCTGTCGTAACCAAGGACGTCCCTGCATATACAATTGCGACTGGTGTTCCATGCCGCGCACTGAAACGTCGTTTCGAGGATACGGTTTGCGACAGATTGCAGGCGACAACTTGGTGGCAATTTGACGAGAAAGACCTTTTAGCGCTTGCGCATTTGTATTTAGACCCACTCGCCTTTTTGAATGCAATTGAAAAGACCGAATGATTATCGAATTGACAAGACGCCTTCGGGCTAAGCTAAGGCGCACTTGGTTTTGTCTAGTCTATGCTCCAAGAATGAGCGCTTGTGGTAAGAAAGCGTTTATTGATGGACCTTTTCGGCTTGATGGAGTCCAGTGCATTCAGCTTGGCGAGAGTTCGTTGATCCAATCGAGGGGCTGGCTCTACTGTGTGCCGGTCGACGGAGGTGCCGCACAATTAGCGATCGGGGCGCGTTGCGTATTTGGCTATAACAACCACATTGCCGCAGTGCGCAACGTGCTCATTGAGGACGATGTGCTTACCGCTAACAATGTTTATATATCGGATAACCTTCATGAGTATGAAGATATTAAAACACCGATTATGCAGCAGCCTATAAGGTTTAAAAGCAGCGTACGCATTGGGTCTGGCACGTGGATTGGCGAGAATGCTTGCATCATCGGAGCAAATGTAGGACGTAATTGCGTGATAGGGTCTAACTCTGTTGTCACTCATGATGTGCCCGATTACTCAGTCGTAGTTGGGGCTCCCGCGAAAGTGATCCGTCAGTTTGATCAGAACCTTCAAAAGTGGGTGAACAACAAAAACTTATGAATACAAAAAAGATTCTAATTACCGGTGGTGCCGGTTTTATCGGTTCGAGTCTTGCGCTCGCATTGAGTGCCCGTGGCCATGCGGTTACCGTTCTGGATAACCTGGCCCGGCAGATTCATGGTGATGATGCGGAGGCTTCGCCGTTGTTTGCCAGGATTCGCGGCAAAGTCGATTTCATTCGTGGTGATGTGACCTCCCGGGAAGATATTCTAAAAGTGTTGCCCGGTGTCGATACCGTGGTGCATCTGGCGGCGGAAACCGGGACCGGACAGTCGATGTATGCGATTCAGCACTACGCCGATGTTAATGTCGGCGGCACTGCTTTGCTACTAGATTTGATCGCCAACGAACGTTTTCCGGTCAGCCGTCTGGTCGTGGCTTCATCTCGGGCAGTTTATGGTGAGGGAAAATACCAGTGCGCCGTCCACGGCCTACATTATCCCGGTGCGCGTTCCGATGCTGCGATGGCCGGCCGTCAGTTCGAGCACACTTGTCCACGTTGTCAGCAGGTTATGCAGGTGTTGCCAACGGATGAGTTGTCGGCACTGAATCCGTCTTCTGTTTATGGCGTCACCAAGCTGACTCAGGAGCAATTAGTGTTGTCGGTGGGCAAGGCGCTTGGCATTTCGGCACTGGCTTTTCGCTACCAGAATGTTTATGGGCCGGGGCAGTCGCTATCGAATCCTTATACCGGGATACTGTCCATTTTTTCTACACGGATACGCCAGGGCAAGCCGATCAATATTTTTGAAGACGGGAAGGAAAGCCGAGATTTTGTCTTTATCGACGATGTGGTCGAGGCAACGATACGTGGCATTGAGCATGAGGATCCGCTGGTTGAGGTATTCAATGTCGGTTCCGGCGTCGCGACCGACGTCTTGAGCGTGGCAACGCTCCTACGTAGGTATCTGAATGGTATTTCGGATATAGCCGTATCGGGGCAGTATCGGGCTGGGGATATCCGCCACAACGTGGCTGATCTGGAGAAGGTTTCCCGATTGCTTGGCTTTAAGGCACAAGTCTCTTTCGGAGAAGGGTTGCATCGTTTCGTCGATTGGGCTAGTAGCGAGCGCATCGCCGTTGATCGCTACGAAGAAAGCCTGGACGAATTGCGAGCAAAGGGTTTATTCAAGTGACGGTTTCCCTGCGTCAGGGGCTGGTTAGTTTGGTGGTTGCCAGCTATAACCACGCTGGTTTTTTGTCGCGCCGAATGGATAGTCTGATTAATCAAACTTATACAGATGTCGACATTCTCGTTATAGACGATAAATCGCCTGATAATAGCGTTGAAGTTCTTCGTCGTTATGAAACTGATCCTCGAGTTCGTTTGGTCATGCGGGAAGAGAACGGTGGTTGGGTGGCGGTGAGCAACCAGGGGGTCGATATGGCATCCGGCGAGTATGTTTTGTTTGCTAATTGTGATGATGACTGTGATTCGCGAATGGTCGAGCGCTTAGTTGAAGCCCTGAAGCTTTGTCCCACGGCTGGCATCGCTTTTTGTCGCAGTCTAATGGTGGACGAGGAAGACCGGGTGATCGGGGATGATTTCTCAATCCGCGAGGCGCGATTTCAGAAGAGATGTTCTCAGGACACGCTGCTTTCCGGACGCGAAGCAAGCCGTTTTCTGCTTCATTCCTGCGTGATTCCAAATTTGAGCGCGGCTTTGTTTAGGCGCGAGTGTTTTATCACGGTAGGCAAATTATCATCTGACTACCGTGTTTGCTGCGATTGGGATTTGTTTTTTCGAGTAGCGGCTCAATATGACATTGCCTATATCGCAGAACCGCTCAATCGGTTTCGACAGCATCGTAAAACAATCCGCAGCGTGACCAAGGACAAGGTTGTGTATGAGGAGTATTTCCGTTTGTTACTTGGCGAGATTAGGAGATTCGACCTGACTCCGGTCGAGCGCGTCCGATTTCGCATGCATGTAATGTACTTATGGACGGTACACCTATTTTCGCCATCCTTGAATGGTGTGTTCAACCTGCCATATCATTTTGGACGAGTGCTCAAGCTTGATCCATGGGCGCTGTTGTTCTTTATTCCGGCATGCTTTGAGCGCGGCGCTGATCTAGCAGTGAAATCGGTTCGGAAATTGAGTGTTGCGTTAACTAATAGAGTGTCAACATGACAAAAAAAATTCTGGTAACCGGTGGGGCTGGTTTTCTTGGTTCGCACTTGTGCGAACGTCTGCTCGTTGAAGGTAATGACGTACTGTGTGTTGATAACTTCTTTACCGGGAGCAAGGATAATATCGCACACCTGATCGGTAACCCATATTTCGAACTGATACGACACGATGTGACTTTCCCGCTTTTTGTTGAAGTTGATCAAATTTATAATTTGGCTTGTCCAGCGTCGCCAGTTCACTATCAGTTTGATCCGGTACAAACAACAAAAACCAGCGTCCATGGTGCAATTAATATGCTGGGGTTGGCTAAGCGTGTGAAAGCTCAGATTTTTCAGGCTTCAACAAGTGAGGTCTATGGTGACCCAGAGATTCACCCTCAGACCGAAGACTATTGGGGGCGAGTAAACCCGATCGGAATTCGGAGTTGCTACGATGAAGGCAAGCGGTGTGCTGAAACGTTGTTCTTTGATTATTGGCGACAGCACAAAGTTGACATTAAGGTGGCACGAATCTTCAACACCTATGGCCCTCGTATGCACCCCAATGATGGTCGGGTCGTGAGTAATTTTATAGTTCAGGCACTTAAGGGAGAAGACATTACAATTTACGGGAGCGGCCAGCAGACTCGGAGCTTTTGTTACGTAGATGATTTGATTGAAGTAATTGTTCGCTTTATGAATGCCTCTAAGGATTTTGTCGGGCCTGTGAATATCGGCAACCCAGGGGAGTTCACTATGCTTGAACTCGCAGAAAGGGTTATTGCCCTGAGCGGTTCAAAAAGCAAACTTGTTTTCAAACCGCTACCATCAGATGATCCAAAACAGCGTCAGCCAGATATAGGTCTGGCAAAGCAAGAGCTTGATTGGGAGCCCAAGGTTTCGCTTGATGATGGTCTGCGTCAGACCATCAAATATTTCGAAACGAAGATTTGAATCAATCGATGCTAACAAATCAGCATCCTAAGATTAGCGTTGTCATTCCCAACTATAATCGGGCTGCTGACCTACGTCGCTGTCTTGATTCACTTGTTACGCAGACTTTCAAAAATTTCGAAGTTTTGGTTTGTGATGACGGATCTACAGATAAAAGCGCGGAGGTGGCCGCAAGTTTTGTAGATCGTCTCGACCTTAGGTTTGAAACAGCAGAAAACTTCGGTGGGCCTGCTCGGCCAAGAAATCGTGGGATCGCACAGGCTCGTGCGCCATATGTGGCCTTTCTCGATTCAGATGACTGGTGGACGCCTTTAAAATTAGAAAACAGTTTGCCTGCTATTGAAGCAGGAGCTGATGTTGTGTACCACGACCTATATGTTGTGCACTCAATTGAGCAAAAAAACTTTTCTGAAAAACTCGAATCTTCAGCACCTCAGACATCTATGTTTGAGGCACTACTTTGTACTGGTATTTCAATACCAAATTCGAGCGCGATAGTTAAGAAAAATCTTCTTGAGCAAATTGGAGGGGTTTGTGAGGACAAAGAGCTAATTTCAGTCGAGGACTACGATACTTGGGTTTGCCTGGCGCGCCGCACTGATCGGTTCCATCGCCTGAATGATTGTGATGGTTACTACTGGGTTGGCGGAGGCAATATTTCAGCCGCTTCTCCGAGGCAATTGTCCAGAATAAAAGCTCTTTATGCGCGCCACCTGCATACGCTGACTCCAAGTATTAAACGAAAAGCTGAAGGATTTTTGGCCTATAGGATGGCTCGTATTGCACAACAGTGCGGGGATTCTAAAATAGCGCTTAGCCATTTTAGAATGGCATTGGGTCTTCCTGTTGAATATCAATACAAGATTAAGGCGATCTATTTTGCCGCTCAGATTTTCTGGGATTATCTAAAAAGATAATGCGTGTAAGCGTAATAATCCCCTGTTACAAGGACGCAGCGACCTTGGGGGAAGCGCTTACTTCTGTGTTCGCACAAACGCGATTGCCTGACGAAGTCATCTTGGTTAATGATGCATCTCCGGAAACCAAGCAGATAGTGGCTGTTTTGGCTGACTTCCCAAGTGTTCGGTATGTGGTTAACAAAACGAATCTAGGCCTAGCAGCAACAAGAAATGCAGGTGTTGAGGCAGCATCGGGTGATGTGGTTAGTTTTTTAGATGCAGATGATGAATTGCACCCTCAAAAAATTGAACTTCAGCTATCCGTGTATCGACCAAGGTTAGCTATCGCTTGTAACAATGCGCGAATTGGTAATGAGCGGGGTATTAGTCAAGTTGAACACTTCACTGGGAAAGTAAAGTGTTCAGTATTTAAAGATGCAGCAAGGGTGATCAGAAAGACTGCTCTTACGGGCGCGTCGCTGATGATTTCTCGTGATGATTTCTTGGCGCTCGGTGGTTATGATGAAGCACTTCGTTCGTGCGAGGATTTTGACTTTTGGTTGCGTATTTTGGATGCCGGCATACGTGCTGTGAATATAAGTCTGCCGCTTTACCTTTACAGAATTAATGACGCAGGGCTTTCAAGAAACCTGTTAAATATTTCATATTGGGAGTTAGAAGTTGTTAAGAAATACTACATGCGCCATCGTCTCAACGGAGATCAGCGATTAAGTGAAACGGTAACCTATGGGGTATGGCTTTTCAAGCATTTAGTACGTTATGAACAGAGTCGAGATCCAAAGCTTTTGGAAGTGACACGACATAATATTGAAAAGATGATTCCGCTGCTGTTTGTGAGGAAGCTACTGTTGGCAATACAAAAAACTGGGTTGGCTCGGCTTTGTTTTCTTGCAAGGGAGCGCAAATCAGTAAAATTGCGCTTATCAAAATGAGCAAGGCTCGTATTTGCTTCGTTGTAGCCAGCCCCTTGACTGCGAAAGTTTTTTTAATTGGGCATTTGAATGCGCTAAGCAATAAATTTTCAGTGGATTTGGTTTGCAATGCCGATAGTAGTGCCGTGCTGGAAAGTTTAATTGGGGAGGTGAATATTATTCCAGTCGCAATCCAGCGGACGATTCAGCCGATGGCAGATTTGCGGGCACTATTAAAACTGCACAGTCTTTTTAAGAGCAATCAGTATGATGTAATTTGTTCGGTGACACCCAAAGCTGGGCTATTGTCTATGTTAGCGGCATTTTTTAGTCGAGTGCAGATCAGGATCCACATTTTTACTGGGCAGGTATGGGTGACTCGAAGAGGTGTAAAGCGCTGGTTGTTAAAGGCTGTCGATAAATTGATGGCTTTATTAGCGACCGATTTGTTAACAGATAGTCCGTCGCAGCGTAGCTTTCTGGTTTCTGAAGGTGTTGTACCGCCGACTAAAATAAAAGTTTTAGCAGATGGTTCGATCTCAGGGGTTGATGTCGTTCGTTTTAGCCCCAAGAAAAGCGTTAGGCATGCAGTAAGACAAGAGCTTGAAATTCCCGAAGATGCTGATGTGCTGCTTTTTTTGGGGCGAATTACTCGTGACAAAGGCGTTTTAGATTTGGCGCATGCATACGCAGGTTTGGCAACTAGATATCGCAACCTTTGGCTGTTAGTAGTAGGTCCTGATGAAGGATGCTTTGTAGCAGAAGTCGAAAAGATTTGCGCGGAACATAGCGCGCGAATGAGAATAATTGGTTTCACAGAGCAGCCCGAGAGATTCATGGTTGCTGCGGATGTCTTTGTGTTGCCGAGTTATCGAGAAGGGTTTGGATCTTCAGTGATTGAAGCTGCAGCATGCGGTTTGCCAACGGTTTGCTCCAGAATTTACGGGCTGACCGATGCTGTAATTGATGGGGCGACTGGTATCTTGCACGCGCCAGCTGATGTGGCTGACCTTGAGGAGAAGATTGAACAGATTCTTGATCCAGTTTTGAGAGAACGTCTTGGTCTGGCAGCTCGAGAGCGTGTTATGGGCAAATTTGGACAGCAACGCTTGACAGATGAGATGATCGCCTTTATCAGGCTACGCATAGATCAATATCATAAGATCCGATGAAAAATAAGTCAGAGATGGCCAAACGAATATTTGATGTGGTGGTGGTGGGAGTATTGTTGTTATTTCTTTGGCCTTTGTTGATTTTAATTGCCTTGTCTGTCGCGTTTGCCTTAGGAAGACCGGTCTTTTTTGTCCAGATTCGACCTGGTTTGAATGGTGCTCCATTCAAAATGTACAAATTTCGATCTATGTGCAACGCTACTAATAGCGAGGGTCATCCATTGGATGACGCACTACGGTTGACTCGCTTTGGTAGATTTCTGCGTGCGACAAGTCTTGATGAGTTGCCGGAGTTATGGAACGTTCTGGTTGGAGATATGAGTTTGGTGGGGCCCAGGCCTCTCCTCATGGAATATATTCCACTCTATACATCTGAGCAGATGCGTCGTCACGAAGTTTTGCCTGGGGTTACTGGGTGGGCACAAGTCAATGGCCGCAATGCGATTTCTTGGGAAGAGAAGTTTTCGCTTGATGTTTGGTACATTGATCATCATAGCTTTATGCTCGACTTGAAGATCTTGGCGTTGACCATTTCGCGAGTCCTTCGGCCAAGCGATATCAATCAACCCGGAGCTACGACTATGAGTAAGTTCGTGGGATCCTTAACAGAAAAAGTGCCAGATGCTTGAGAAAATTGTTGTTTTTGGTGCTGGTGGACATGCCAAAGTAGCGATTGATGCAATTGAAGAGGCTGCTTCTTATGAGATTGCCTTTCTAGCGGATGCCAACAGTGCTCGCGCAGGAAATAGGTACAAGGGTTACCTTATTAATAGTGAAGAGGAGGGTTTTTCCGCTGGTGCATGGGGAGTGACACACGCTTTTGTGGCTATTGGGAAAAACGAAACGCGAAAGCGTATCGCTCATAAAGCAAGGGAAAGTGGGTTTGTCCTAGGGACAGTTGTTCATCCTGCAGCAGTTGTGTCAAAAGGTGCAATATTGGGCGCCGGAACCCTAGTTATGCCGGGGTGCGTTATCAATGCGGATGCGGTTGTGGGTTCGAACGTGATTGTTAATTCGGGTTCAATCGTTGAGCATGATTGTCAAGTAGGCGATAACGTGCACATAGCTCCCAGAGTCGCTTTGTGTGGCGGCGTGAATATAGGTAATGATGCGTTGATAGGCGTCGGAGCGGTTATCCTCCCTGGCGTTAAAGTAGGCGCTCGAGTTATTGTGGGCGCTGGAGCCATAGTGCTATCGGATATTCCAGATGGTGCATTAGTAAAAGGTATTCCGGCTCGAGCAGTGTAGATTGCCTCATGAGCAGCTTTATATGGAGTTCATAGGGTAGCTCAGAATCTGAGTTAGGCTTACACACCTGAAATTATTACAGGAACATAAATGCAACAGTTAGCAATAAATGGCGGTTATCCTGTGCGCAAAGAGGTATTCCCTGCTTGGCCATTTTTCGCGCAGGATGAAATCGACGCGACAATTGAGGTGCTGGTTTCTGGGAAGGTTAATTATTGGACCAGCGATGAGTGCAAGGCTTTCGAGAGCGAGTTTGCCGCCGCCTTCGGTAGGCGTTTTGGAATAGCATTAGCCAATGGCACGCTGGCGCTTGAATTAGCACTCCATGCTTTAGGTATCGGTGCAGGTGATGAAGTGATTGTACCGAGTCGCACCTTTATTGCTACAGCAAGTTCTGTAGTTATGCGTGGGGCAAAGCCTGTGGTTGTAGATGTGGATCCAGTGAGTGGCAATATTTCGGCAGAGACTGTCGCTCCAGCAATTACCGCTCGCACCAAAGCAATCATACCGGTACACATGGCAGGCTGGCCTTGCGATATGAATCCCTTGCTAGAATTGGCTGATCGACATGGCGTACATATCATTGAAGATTGTGCGCAATCGCATGGTGCTACTTATGGAGGTCGCCCCGTCGGAAGTTTTGGTACTTGTGCAGCGTTTTCCTTTTGCCAGGACAAAATAATGACAACCGGTGGCGAAGGTGGGATGTTGCTAACGGATGATGAGTCGCTCTGGCGTCGTGCTTGGGAATATAAGGATCATGGCAAGAGCTTGCAAGCTGTAAGCCGAATCATGCATCCCCCTGGTTTTCGCTGGTTGCATGAATCATTCGGCACCAATTGGCGCATGTCAGCAATGCAAGCGGCAATTGGCCGTCAACAGCTGAAAAAGTTGCCGAACTGGTTAGACCAGCGCCGGAATAATGCGCTTACTTTAGCCCGTGGACTAGCTAAAGTACCAGGGTTGTTTATACCGCTGCCAGAATCGAATATGAGTCATGCATGGTACAAGTTTTATGCGCTACTTGAATTGGATCAGCTAAAGACTGATTGGACTCAGCCGCGAGTGATTGATTCTATCAATGCAGAGGGTATCCCCTGCATGGCTGGTAGTTGTTGCGAAATATACAAAGAAAAGGCATTTTCTTGCACAAGCTTTTCACTGGCAGAGTCGTTGCCTAATGCCGAATTGATGTCACGACGTAGTCTGATGTTCATGGTCCACCCAACGCTTGGCGCAGGTGAAATGGCTGATACCGTGGCGGCTGTTAGTAAGGTGATGTGCGCCGCAGTGGAAAACATAAATGCCTTTTGAAAGACCCGTTAGATCAATACTCGCGCTACCCCGCCTTAGTAAGAGATTGATTGTGTTGACTGTAGACTTTTGTCTATGCGTGTTAACGGTTTGGTTTGCTTACTACCTTAGATTGGGTGAGTTTGTTTCGTTAACAGGCAATGCGTTATGGGCTGTTTCGGTTAGCGTAGGCATTGCACTCCCAATTTTTATTCTTGCAGGTCTTTACCGTGCAATTTTTCGTTTTAGCGGTTGGTTGGCTTTTTTAGTGGTAGCCAAATCTATTGGATTATATGGGCTTATTTATGCTGCAATATTCACCGCAATAGGGGTTGTAGACGTTCCACGTACGGTTGGTATTATTCAGCCCATCCTGCTGCTTTTGTTTGTTGGAGCTTCAAGAGCTTTTGCGCGCTTTTGGCTTGGAGACTCTTATAGGTCGATCCTAAAGCAAGCCTACAGACCTAAAGTGCTCATTTATGGTGCAGGCACATCAGGGCGCCAGTTAGCGGCTGCTTTAGTTGGAAGTTCGAAGATGCAAGTTGTCGGGTTTCTTGATGACGACGATCGCCTGCATGGCCGTTGGCTTAATGGGTTGCCTATTTATGAGCCTGCAAATTTAAGTACTTTAAATAATTCCACAAAGATTAGTGATGTGCTGTTGGCTATGCCAAGTATTAGCAGAAAGCGCCGCAATGAAATCCTGAATAGGATTCGTAGCGCGCATGTATCAGTACGTACGTTGCCGAGTATGATTGATTTGGCGCAGGGCAAGGTGAGCGTCAGCGAACTAAGGCCATTGGATATCGATGATCTGCTAGGGCGTGATCCTGTAGAACCCAATACAGAGCTTCTCTCCAAAAATATTACAAATAAGGTCGTTTTGGTGACTGGTGCCGGAGGGTCAATCGGTAGTGAACTGTGTCGGCAAATTATTGCTTTAAAACCATCATGCTTATTGTTGGTTGAGCAAAGCGAATTTGCACTATATGCTGTTCATCAAGAACTGCAAGAAAAGAAGCGTGAAAGCGACATAAGCCTAGTGCCGTTGCTGGCCTCGGTTCAGGATATCGACCGTATGCGTTGCATTATGGCAGCATGGCTACCCGCCACCATATATCATGCAGCGGCTTACAAGCATGTGCCTCTTGTCGAGCATAACCCTGTTGAGGGCGTCCGAAACAATGTGTTGGGAACCTTGAGAACGGCAAAGGTCGCCATAGAGAATGGTGTCAACGACTTTGTGTTAATTAGCACCGATAAGGCAGTCCGCCCTACTAACATCATGGGTGCGAGCAAACGGTTGGCGGAAATGGTTTTGCAGGCCTATGCCGCAGAAGCGACGAGCACTAAATTTACGATGGTTCGTTTTGGTAACGTACTAGGATCATCGGGTTCTGTGGTGCCAAAATTCAGGCAGCAGATTCTTGACGGTGGGCCAGTGACGCTAACGCACGCCGAAATCACACGGTACTTTATGAGCATTCCCGAAGCGGCGCAGTTGGTAATTCAAGCCGGTGCTATGGCACATGGTGGCGATGTTTTTGTGCTCGACATGGGGGAGTCGGTCAGGATTTTTGATCTTGCACAGAGGATGATCGAGTTGTCTGGGTTGACTATTAAAGATGACGAAAATCCGGATGGCGATATTGAGATCGAGATTACCGGCCTTCGCCCCGGCGAAAAACTCTTTGAAGAACTGCTGATTGGTGATAATCCGGAACCGTCATCACACCCACGCATAATGAAGGCACATGAGAGCTATATTCCATGGAAAGACTTGGAAGGCCGTATCGTCGCACTTGAAGCGGCTTTAGGTGAAAACAATGTCAGTGATATGCGTGACATCTTGCTTGAGCTGATTAGTGAATATGAGCCAAACAGTGGCATTGCAGATTGGGTTGCTTGTAAACGGGCTTAAATGAATATACTCGTAGTTGATGATGGGAAAGAGGGACATACACGGCAATCCTCTGCCGTTGCTGAACTTGTTTCTGATCTTGTTCGTCAGTTTGAAAAACAAAAAACAAACACGGAGGTTTTGAAGTTAAATATCTCTAAATATCAACGATGGATTTTGGAATTATTGTTGTGTTCTTTTCCACGTGGGGCGAAGGTTGTTGGTAAATGGATTGTTCAGCCGCTAAATGCTATATCGGCACTAGATCCAGATGTAATAATATCCTGTGGTAGAACTTCATCAGTTTTAAGTGCTTTGTATAAAAAAGGAAAGCCGTGCACCAAGATTTGTATTCTATACCCAGGCTGGTATTCACGTAAAGAGTTTGATCTCTTGGTTGTGCCGGAGCATGATTTTGGAAAGGTTTCAGATGCTAAAAATGTGATTCGCACCAAACTGGCTATCTGCAATACCACGCGTACCGCTGTGAAAAATAAAAATGATATTAAAAGGATAGGAGTATTGTTTGGGGGGCGTAATAAATCTTTTGTTTTTAATAGGTGTGTGAGTAGAAAAATATCTGCTGAACTGGTTAAGTTGCAATTTAGTACAGGAGCTCAGCTGCTTTGGAGCTCGTCAAGAAGAACGCCTGTTTATTTAGTTGATCGTGTCGAGTCAGAACTAAAAAAAACAGGAAACCAACACCAATACACTAAGGAAATAAAGCCGTTACTCGAATTATGTGATTGGGTAATTGTCTCGGCCGATAGTGTCTCTATGGTCTCTGAAGCGCTTGCATGGGGGTGCAAAGTTACGGTGTTCATACCCCCTGCTAGATTTGGCTCTTCAGGGAAACATGAAAGGTTTGTAGAAAATTTACAAAGTATAGGTGCGTTGAACCTTTGCACATACGATCAGTTGGGAGAGCAAATCCCTTCAGATATCGAGCCAATTGGACTAATGCTTCACAAAGCAGACAATGACGCGATAACGGGCAAACTCCACGAAATATTGCAAAGCAATGGCCTACTGTAAAACGTCGCCAATAAGATTGAAGGCTCTATTAGAGGCTACTTATCCATTTGCACTTACACTCATTTGGGTGTGGGCTGAGCCATTTGGCCGAAGCCATTACGTTAGTAATGCATTTCTTGCATTAAATATAGTTTTACTGGGCGCTATCGTTAAAAAAGATGGGTTGCCAACATGGCAAGAGGCGGGTGTTGCTTTAAATAAGCAACTTCATATTGAGGCGGTTTTGTCTATATTGCCAATCACTATGATTGGGGTGCTTGTTATCGAGTTGCTGGGATACCTTACCGATAGTCTCGTTCTTAAACCAGGGCTTCTAATGGCATTGGTGATTTACCCACTTTGGGCGCTGTTGCAGGATGCGATAGTTTTTATATTCGTTTTGCCGCGTGCCGAAATTGCGCTTGGAAGATTTGGGTCTGTATACACATGGGTTCTTTTTTCTGTAATACATCTGCCGAGTTTCACCTTAACATTAGGGTCGCTCGTGCTTATAATGGTGTTGACAAGAAATTGGCGTCGACATAACTCATTGATTGCATTAGCCGTTGCTCACGGAATCTTAGGGGCTGTTAGCAACAAAACGTTAAGTATATCGATGAGAATAGGCAAAGCATGGTACGGTACTTCCTAGGTTGGCTTACTGCAGTTCAATTTACTGCACAAATGATGTAATCATCTTTAGCAGGGGTGCAGATGCTATGTTGAAATTTCTTTAACTCAGCGACTCGGCCAATAACCACAAATGGCACACCGTTGTTTATTTGGTCGTTAAATGCTTGTAAATCTATAAAAGCGTTATTGGCATTGTACAGCTTGTTGCCATAGTCAAGTTCGCTGGGACGGTCAACAAAAATTGCTGGTTTTTTTAGGTAATAAATAGAGTCTAATAGATATGTTCGGTAAACGGCTATCTGTCTCCCGTAGAAAAGTGCGGGGTTGCTTGTAAAAAGCGGCCTTAATGACTTTGGTTCAAATGTAGCAAGAAGGTACCCGGCTAACATGAAAATCGGGATAGTACCTAATGCAATAGGTAGTGGGCCGTGGCAACTTGTGTATAACTGCCAGCAAAACCCAACGATCAAAATAATTAGCGTAAAAACAACCCCCCCCATTTGCCACCCTGATAGTTGATGTAGAAAATCTATATCTACGTTTAAAAATCCGGTGTTTAATACTATTGCGGTGCAGGTAAATATTATAAGAGCGCTTAATGCCGATGTTGCCTTGCAAACGGTATTTTCCGCAAAACCATAAAAATAGCTGGCAACTAATACTGAAACCGGCACGATAATAGGCGTTAAATATCCTGGAAGTTGTGATTTCGAAAACCAAAAAAAAATAAAAACCATGGTTGCCCACACCCGCATTTTTTGTAAGTGTGTTTTTGCATTGGTATTGTTGGGGAGACGATGTTCCCTAGTAAAAAAGGCGGGGGCAACAAATAATGACCATGGAAAAGTTCCGGCCAGTAAAATTGCTGGCAAATACCAATATGGCTTTTCTCTTCCGTGAACATTGGTTGTGTATCTCAACAAGTGTTCTTTCAAGAAATAGAATTCTGAAAACCCTGAAAAGTTTAGCTCCATGTACAAATGCCATGGGGCGACGAGTATAAAAAATAAGCAAAAACCCTTAGGGTCAATCAGCTTTAATATGGATTTGAATGATGACTGGCTTACGAGGTATGCTCCAATTATAAGCATCGGTAATAAAACACCAATCAAACCCTTGGTTAAAACTCCCAGTGCACAAGATCCAAAAAAGTAGTATAAGTCTTTGCGTGTATTTAGAGCATCTTTAGGGTTGTCAACGTATTTAATACCAAACCAAACAGAAGTTGATATCCAAAGGCCTGTCATTGAGTCTGGTGTGAATCCCTGAGAAAAAACAAAACTAAAAGTTGAGGTTGCAGCGATCATTCCAGAATAAAGTGCAATGCGATCACTCCCATAAGACTTTCCTATTTTGCAGGCAAGAATCACTATTCCTAGACCTGATAAAATGCTAGAAAGCCTGTAGGTGCCTAGGTGGTCTCCAAAAATTTTTACGAAGCAAACACCTAGCCAGTAGAGCAGTGGTGGTTTTTCGAAATAAGGTACGTTGTTAAGGTGTGGTGCAAAGTAGTCTGATCTTGCAATCATCTCCAG